>Ga0102944_1001342_pt1 | contig 16473 bp, 14 predicted proteins | sample SalPonD_shore_MG_FD_78172 | JGI IMG/M metagenome (GOLD analysis project Ga0102944, IMG submission 78172) | Salt pond soil microbial communities from South San Francisco under conditions of wetland restoration - Salt Pond MetaG... | ecosystem: Environmental > Aquatic > Marine > Intertidal zone >...
AAAGTTATTTAATTATGAAAAAGTCCTAATTTTATAAATATTATAAATCACTTGTGCTTAAATAGAAATATAAAAAAATTAATTAATTATGAGTCCAAGCTTATCAAATAGGGAAAGGTTTCTAAATACTTTTGCCAGGAAAAAAATTGATCAAATTTGCTATTCTCCTAGGCTATATTATTGGTATTTAGGGAATAAGCTGTATAATAAGAGAAAGCGCCACCTAGAACAGTTAAAATCAAGGATTCCCGAGCGATTTTTGAAGAAGAGTCAATTGGAAATATATAATATGCTCCATGCAGCCCCGCGATATTCTGCGGAAACCTTATATCTTCCTCTTTTTGAAACAGAAGTCGATCCCAAAGCAGAAATAGAGAAAAAAACAATAAGAGGTTCTAAAGAAAGTGAAACCATTACTAAATACAATACCCCTTTGGGAAATTTAACCCAAACAACAGCAATTGGAGGCGGGCTCGGGGTTCATTATACCGAATTTCCAATGAAAGATGTCGAAGATATAAAGATCATGAAATATATTTTTGAAAATACTAAATGTGTGTTTAATGAAAAGAACTATAAAAATGCAAAAGAGATGTTAGGGGATAGTGGGGTATTGAGTGATTATTTATTATCTTCTCCATATCAGAAATTAGTTAAAGAATTAATGGGTTTTGTGAGAACAACAATTCTCTTAAAGCGTAAACCACGTGAGATGGAAAATTTTTTTATGTTTTTAGAGCAATGGGACGACGAAATGTATGAAATTGCTGCGAAATCTCCGATATCAATTATAAATTTTGGGGAAAATATCGACTGCAACTTATCTCCGCCCCCTCAATTTGAGAAATATCTTATACCCTATTATGAAAAGCGAGTAAAGCAACTTCATCAAGCTCGAAAATATTGCCATATCCACATGGATGGTTCATTAAAAGATTTACTCCCATATTTTGCAGACCTTCCATTTGATGGATTAGAGGCATTAACAGCCCATCCACAAGGTGATGTCTCTTTAGAAGAATTAAAAGAAGCACTTGGCGATAAGATTTTATTAGATGGGATTCCTTCAATTCTATTTTTGCCCCAATATTCCACTGATTATGTAAGAGAATATACTCAAAAAGTCTTAGAACTTTTTTCCCCTAGGTTAATTTTAGGGGTGTCCGATGAATTGAGTCCAAATGGTGATATACGTAAAATTGAAATGATTGGGGAAGTAGTTAAAAAATTTGAGCCATAATAAAATGTTCTCTGTGATATAAATTCTTTTTCTTCTTATTTCAAGGAATCGAGCATTAACCGTTCAAATTGTTCAGGTGGACACCCTTCTTTTTCCATAATATCGTTCATTTTCTTCATCATCTTTTTCTCTAACTCTTCTGCTTCTGGTAATCCCGCAAGATTATTTTGAAAATGTGGATCTTTTATTCGATCAAATAAATAATTCTGTAGAAGCTCCCTTTTAGACCCTTTTCCAGCGAAGTAGAATGGCGGTAATGGAATTTTCCAATGAGGAATATTTACTCCAGGAATGAATCGTCCGGATTCTACTTTATTCATCATATCTCCTAACATCTCCTCAAGCATCTCATATTCTAAATTTATCCCATATCTTTCTGTAAACCCGCTAATGATTGAGGGGGACATCACCATCGGAAAGGTTGACGAATAAACACACAATTGTTTTTTTGGATTGTATCCTCTAATATATGTGGTATCCCAAGTAGTTAAGTTCACTCCATCACCAAAACTTCCGTAAAGAATATGGTCTCTTATTTTTTTTGTTTCACCTTTAAGTACTGGCAATAAAGATTTACCATGTGGTGATATTTTTTCATCAATTTCCGCGCCTAAAGCTTCTAATACTGTTGCACGAATATCAACGATTGTCGAAAAGGTCGATTCTATTCGTTTGCCTCCTTCAATTTCGGGATGGTAAATGATCAATGGAATATTGGCAACATCTTCAAAAATGGGATGTTCCTTCCCATATTGCTTAATTTTGCTGTCAGGCTTAGCGAGTGCGTGACCATGATCCGTCGTAAAAATGACCATTGTATTTTCCCATAAATTATATTGATCCATTTTTTCCCATATTTTCCCCAACCACCTATCAACCATTGTAACTTTTCCGCGGTATTGGTTTCTAATGAATTCTAATTCGTCATCCGAAGCTTGATTAAAAAAAGATTTCATTATTCGACCGTTTTGATAAGGCGGCCAACATGTAAATTCGTCATTATATGGACCATACATCGACCTGTAGGGTTCTGGAATATAAAAAGGCTCATGAGGATCAAAACTCTCCACATGAAGGAAAAACTTTTCATGAGAATGATTTCTATCTAACCAATCGGCCGCAGCTTGCATGAGTTTCGGGCTATGCCAATCCTTCTCTTCTTTAAAATGTTTCACATTTCTGTAATATTGAGATAGAACTTCAGTAGGTTGTCTCCATTTTAAATAAGATTTAACCCATTGAGGAAATTCTTCTGGATCTTCAAGAGGTTCGCTGGTTGCAGTATCGTGTTCATGTCCCCGAATAAGGTTTGAGTACATATAATTCTCATGATAACCGTATATACCTGTTCTTGGCTCCCAGTAATGATAATGATCTGTTATTAATGCCGTCATTGCTCCGAGCTTTTTTGCTTCTATCGGTAATAGCCTATCAAAAGGTTCTACGGGACCCCAAAACTTCCATAAAAAATCATTTTTCCGACCTGAAAATAGTTCTCGTCTTGCTGGCACACATGGTGCTGAGCAAAGGAAGTGGTTTTCAAAAACAGTCCCTTTATCAGCGAGTTTTTGCATGTTCCGAGTTTCCACCACCGTATTTCCATAAGGCTCTATATACATCTTATTTAAGCTATCAAGCAAGATTAAAATAACATTCATGATGTATGATTAAGCTCTATTTATATAAAAATGTTTTCAATAAATTGTTGGAATAACAATACAATCATTAAAAAATACTAAATGTTCTTTAAAATGTTTGCAAAAAAAAAGTATTTCAAAAAAAATCATATTAAGAGTATCTTTTTTACTCTTTTGGGAATTAGTATAATAAGATTTTCAATCACCTTAAAACATTTTTTTTCGCTTTAGTTTATCTTAGAAAGTATTTTTTAATAATATTTATAAATAATCTATTTTTTTCTAAAATATAAGAAATTATTATTGTTGATCTTGATAATTATTTGCGTATGAATGAATAATTTCTAACATTTTTCTTATACTATTTGAATCATAGTGATCGGAAATCAATCGAAAAAATGGGAATGATTCCTTTTTCATTACTAGAAAATCCCTTTTCATTACCTTTTTCTTCAATATGAATTAAAAAAATTCCGGTATTTGTAAAATATATGCCTTCAAATAGGTGTTTTTCGTAAAAGGAAATTCAGTAATTTTTTTCTTCATGAAAAAGACGGAAAAAATCGTTTTTACGAAATATTAACTGATTTATGCGATTTGGATGGGAAAATAGCCCCAAAACATTTATAAAGGAAAATGTAACTATTTTATAATAGAAAGTAAAAATAGAATGATAATAAAAAAATAAAAAAATTTTAAAAAAAGGAGTGAAAAAACAATGTTTGAAAAAATAGAGGAAGAAAAAAGTATTCAGAAAGAAAAAGAAATATTAATAACTGATCATCAAAGAAAACAAATTTATGAATTTGCAAATGATGTCGGTATTAGGACTATTGATGAAGTTTGTCCTGCGTTGTTTGACTGCGTTTTAGATTCTGCTCAAGGACGATTAAAAAATGATTTAGGCCAAGTGATTTTTCACCTTCAAAAAAATGATCGATTGAATACCCGCATTGGGCTTGAAAGACTACTTGATGCTGGACTAAGAGTTAATCCTGAAAAAATGTTTCGAATACTTGAATCTGCTGGCGGAGAAGCAAAAGAGTTGGCAGACAAAATTAGAAGTGTTCTTTAATTGTAAAAATTTTTTTTAACTTTTTCTTTTTAAACCTGTCATTTTTAAAATTGTTAAGTTAAATTTTATAATATGCAATTCTTAAATTTACATAACAGACCTATTTATTAAAATTAATTCTAATTTCTTATTTGAGATTATTTCATGAGTCAAAAAAACGATAATGATGATAGTGAACATGCCTGGGATGCCTATCAAAAAATCAAACGTGCCCTCGATGGTTTATATGAAATCCTCAATCTCAGTTTCGAAGAAGATAATGTCTTTTATCAATGTGGAATAGATAATCTTGAAAAATTAAAGGAAACTATCGTTGATATCCTTTCACATGATTATGACAGCAAAGAAATACAGTATAAGCTTCGAGATTTAGAATATATGACCAAAAAATGTCTTTTTTTTGAAGAAGAAGAAGAAAAAAGCAAAAAAAACAAATAAGATGAGTTTTTTTCTAAAATATTGATTTTTCTAAATAAAAACTCATGAAAAATTATTTATTTTATTATCTGGTTACAAGATTGCTAGGAAGCGTATATTTTGAAAGAACTCAAATTTAACTCGGAAATTAAAACCATTAATAATATACACCAAATAAAAATCGATATTCCTTGGGATGTTAAATTTGTATGTGTATATTTGTACAAAATAAAGGAAAAATTTGTATTATTTGATGCGGGATTAGGTATTGGAAATTGGCCAAAAATATTTTTCTCTTCCCTTAAAAAATTAAATATTTCTCCAAAAGATATTACACATTGTTTTATCTCTCACAGTCATCTTGACCATATAGGGCTAATCGGGAAATTAAAGCGCAAAAATCCCCATATTAAAATTTTAATGCATGATATTACTCACCAAAAACTGAAATTGGAAAATGATCCAGAAAAATCCGAGAAACTGGAAGAAGAAACAGAAACAACAATAAAAGAGATGATCCAATATGGGATTACCAAAAAGCAAGGAGATATTCTTACTCAATATTTTTTAAAATGGCCTCGAATGAAAAGTTATCATAAACCGGATATAATATTGCATGATAATGATGAGATCGAAATCCAAGACACAACATTCAAGGTGATATGGACACCTGGTCATAGTCTGGGACACATCTGCTTATTTGATACAAAAAAGAAATATCTATTCTCAGGCGATCATATTCTTTCTCGTATAACACCTCATATCGGATTATTTATAGTGAATAAAAGCATAAAAGAAAAATATCAGCAATATAATTTTACCAATGTTTTAGAATTATATTTAAAGTCCCTGGAGAGAATTCGCAAATTACATCCAAAAATTATTTTTCCTGCTCATCAAGAAATTATTCGCGATCCTCTGAAAAGAATTAGCGATATTCAAGCCCATCATAAGCAGAGATTGCACGAAATAAAAAGTCTAATTAAAAATAATCCAATGTCTCCCTATGAAATATCGAAAATCCATTTTGGAGATTTGGATGAAATCAATTCCTTTTTAGCGCTTAGTGAAGTACTTGCTCATTTAAGATTTTTGAGGGCAAAAGGAGAGGTAAAGACCGAAAGAACCAATAAAATAATTCGATTTTACTCCCAATGAACCACTTTTAGATTATAAATCAAACGCTTAAAATTTTCCATTCCTTTTATAGTAATATGCCAGAATTAGCAGAAGTTGAATATTTTCGAAATAAAATAGATCCAAAGGCATTAGGAAGAAAAATAGTAAGCATAAAAATAAAAGATGATTATATTCTGAAGAGCCCTAAAAAAAAATTCAAAAATTCATTAAAAGGAAAAGAATTTAAATCCACAAAAAGATGGGGCAAATATCTCTTTCTTGAATTTGATAATAAAGATTTATTACTTCATTTTGCGATGAGTGGCAATATAAAATTTTATAATACGAATAATAATGAGCCTGAGTATAGTAAAATTATATTAAATTTTGATGATAACCACGCTATTTCAATAATCTCCATAAGAAAATTCGGACGAGTTGAGATCGTAAATGATTATAAGGAGTTTATTGAAAATAATGGAATAGGTCCCGATGCTTTAGATGTAAGCTTAGAGGAATTTAAAAACATCATGGAATATAAGAAAAGATCTTTTGCTAAATCTGCTCTTTTGGATCAGAAGGCTATAAGCGGGCTGGGAAATCTCTATTCAGATGAAACATTATTTCAATCACAAATTTATCCCAAAACCAAGATTTCAGAATTAGATGAAAATCAAATTGAGACGATGTATTGTAATATGAAGGCAATCTTAAATAAAGCCATTAAATGTATAAAAAATCATACAGATTATCCAGATAATTTCATTATTCCTCATCGGAATAAAGAGGGAACTTGCCCAGTTTGCGATACTAAATTAAAGCAGCTTAAAGTTTCGAGTCGCACTGCATATTATTGCCCTAATTGTCAAAAAAATCCATGAATGTATTAATTTGAGATGGCTTTTTCAGGGTTACTAGAACGATAGTAAAAATCCAAAATATTTAGTAATTTTTTTTCGAAATTGATCAAAAAAAATAAAAATTATTTCGTAATTAAAAATTAATATTGAAACCTGTTAATTAGCTGGAAATAACGCTATAAGTTTTATGATCTCTATTTATTTTAATAAATCGCTTTATTTCAAGTTCATTTAAAAAGTCTTTTATCTCTTCTTTACTCTTATTTAATTCTTGGGCAAGAGCTTTAATATTATTCTCATAATCCTTTAGAAGCACCAAAAGAGGTTTATAATTCTCATAAATTTCATCAAAAATGTATTTTAAGGACGTTTTCAAGTTTAATCCCGTCTTGCAACTCGTGGGAAAAATTTTGCTTTTTTCTCGTAATTTATTTTGAGCTTTTATAACTTCAGGAGGTCTCGCATGTTCTAAATCTTGCTTATTTGCGAGAAATATTATTGGTATATTTGGTTCTAAGTTTTTCCTGATATCATTTAAAATTTTTATGGCCTCCTTATCTTTTTTGGGATGTGCTGCATCAAACATAAAGATAAGTCCATCCGAACCTTTCGAAATAATATCTCGAATGGTAGAAAATTGTAACAAACCAGGCGTTCCAAATAAAATTACACGAAAATTATTTATAATATATGATCCTAAATCGATTCCAACCGTATAATATTTTTTATCCCTTCCTTGACCTTCTACATTTAGGGCATTTTGATCGAGAGCATTAATATAACTGCTTTTGCCGCTATGTACCGGTCCAGCAACTAGGATCTTAATATTGGGCACCTAACCTTATGGTCTTTTTATTATAAATTAATTAAGAATCTTCTTAAAAATAAAATATCTGTATACCTACATTAATAGTAAAACTTCTATTATAATAATTTATTTTTATTTTTTACTTATTTTAATAATAATTAAAATCATTGTTTTCTCCGAGATGTGTTATATTTTTTCAAATAAAAAAGTCTAAAAAAAATTTTTTCTTAAACCATCCTAGACCTTTTTATTACTTTCCATGATTTATTAAGGAAAAGAAAGATAAAAAAAATCCTTTTTTTATTGTTTTTATAAAAAAATTAAAAGAAATTGTTTGATAGGGGAAAGTTTTATATATATTATTAATCTAATAAATACTTACGAACATTAATAAAAACGTTTTTATAAAGAATATCACAAATCAATAATAATTAATATATATTCATTATTGAAAAAACTAAAAAAATTAGGAATTAATAACTAAAAAACGAAAAATATGAAATAAATATGACAGATAATAAATTGAATTCTATATTAGTAATTGGCGCTGGAATTTCGGGGATTGAGGCATCATTATCACTAGCAGACCAAGGATATCGTGTAATTTTGGTAGATAAATATCCTTCAATAGGAGGTAAGATGGCAAAGCTTGATAAAACCTTTCCCACCTTAGATTGTTCAATTTGTATTCTCGCACCCAAGATGGTGGAAACCGCTCGTCATCCTAATATTGAATTATTAACCTACTCGGAGGTACAAGAAGTAAACGGAGAAGCAGGAAATTTCAAGGTAAAAGTACTGAAAAAAGCAAAATACGTGGATTGGGATAAATGTACTGGTTGTGAACAATGTTCGGCCAAATGTCCAATGAAAAAGATACCAAGTGAATTTGAGGAGGGAATGGGAAACAGAACAGCAATATATATTCCATTTCCCCAAGCAGTTCCAAGAAAAGCAACGGTGGATGCTGAACACTGCTTATATCTGACAAAAGGAGCATGTCAATTATGTTTAGATGAGTGTGAAGCAGAAGCTATTAATTTTGATATGGAAGATGAGATTTTAGAATATGATGTAGGATCAATTATTGTTGCAACTGGATATGATCAAATCAATCCAAATATTTTGCCACGATACCACTATGAAGAATATCCTAATGTTATTACTGCGATGCAATATGAACGGTTATTAAGCGCTTCTGGACCTACCGAAGGGGAATTAGTGCGTCCTTCAGATAAAAAACATGCAAAAAACATTGCATTTATCGCTTGTGTAGGTTCAAGGAATGAGGATGTATGTCCATATTGCTCTAAATTTTGCTGTATGTATATGGCAAAGGAAGGAGTGGTAACTAGAGAGCATTCCAGTGATATAAATGTATCTATATTTTTTAATGATACAAGAGTTATCGGAAAAAATCAAGAAGAATTCATTGAACGTGCTAAAAATGAATATAAACTTTTATATCATCATGGGATTCCTGGAGATATTAGAGAAGATCCCGAAACCCATGATCTTTTAGTGAAACATGCTAATTTAGATACAGGAGAAGTTGAAACCACACCTTTTGATTTAGTAGTTTTAGCAAATGCGGTAATACCAAGTGAAGGCACAGAGGAATTAGCTAAAATATTGGGTATACAAACAAACCAATTGGGATTTTTCAAGACTGAAAATTCTACTGAAGATTTGCAATCCACAAGAGAAGGGATCTATATAACAGGTTCATGCCAAAGTCCAGATGATATTGCAAATTCAGTTTTTAAAGCAGGTGGAGCAGCTGCTCTTGCATCCCTCCATGTTGACCCTTTAAGTGAAGAAGAACAGAAAGTTGAACTCCCTCCCCTAAAAGACGTAAAGATGAGAGACAAACCACGAATTGGAGTGTTTATCTGCGAATGTGGAATTAATATAGGGGGTTATGTAGATGTTCCAGAACTTGTTGAATATGCTAAAACCCTTCCAGATGTCGTTTTTGCTATGAAAAATAAGTATTCTTGTTCCAGCTTGACCCAAGATATAATAAAAGAAAAAATCGAAGAACAAGATTTAAATCGTGTAGTTGTTGCAGCTTGTACCCCACGAACCCATGAGCCACTATTTCAAAAAACAATTAGAGAGGCGGGGCTGAATGAATATCTCTTTAATTTCGTTAGCATAAGAGAATTAGATTCTTGGGTTCATATGGAAAAAAGAAAGAGAGCTACTGATAAAGCAAAAGATTTGATTCGTATGGGGGTCGCACGTGCTAAATTTTTGAAACCAGAGTTTAAGATTGAGGGAGATGTTGTTCCAGAAGCCTTAGTAATCGGAGGGGGTATCGCAGGTATGACATGTGCAATGGATATAGCCGAAAAAGGCTTTAAGGTTCATTTAGTAGAAAAAGAGGATAAATTAGGTGGACAATTGAATTTAATCTATAAAATAAATTTTGATAGAATAGATTCTAAAGAATTTTTAGAAAGAAAACTGGAAGAATATAACAAAATGAAGAATATTTCCACCTATCTAAATTCACAAATATTAGAGGTAACGGGATCTATCGGAGATTTTGAAGTAAAAATTAAAGATAAAGTAAAAGATGAGACTAAAAACATTAAGGTTGGAGTTATTATTGTTGCCACGGGTGCTCATGAATATAAGCCTGAGGGTTGGTATCATTATGGTGAGGAAGGAATGAGTGATAAAATTTTAACTCAATTAGAATTGTCAGAAAAACTCAGAAATGATGAATTAGTAGATGGAGAGGATTTTGTATTTATTCATTGCGTAGGATCGAGACAAACTGATCCAGAAAAAGGAGTTCCCTATTGTTCACTTGTTTGCTGTGGAGAATCAATACGTCATGCATTATATGTAAAAGAAAATTATCCAAATTCAAATATATATGTATTATATAGAGATATTAGAGTAGGAACAGATGAAGAGCAATATTATTGGGAAGCTCGAGAAAATATCAACTACATCCGATTTAATGAATATCCTGAGGTTGAAATTAATGACAGCAAAATTACTGTGAAAGTAAAGGATATTTTAACTCAAGTAAATCTTAATATCGATACAGATAGGGTGGTATTATCAACACCACTGATTCCTTATGATAATAAGCACCTTTCAGAATTATTAAAAGTTCCAATTGACCAAAATGGATTCTTCTTAGAAGCCCATATAAAATTGCGACCCGTTGATTTTTCGACTGATGGTATTTATCTTGCGGGGACTTGTCATGGTCCTAAAGGAATTGCTGAATCTATCTCTCAAGGTCGGGGTGCGGCAGCTCATGCATTAATTCCACTAGTTTCTGGAATTGTTGAAAATGAACCATTAATTGCTGTGGTTAATCCTTCATTATGTATTGGCTGCCAAAAATGCGAGGAAGTTTGTAACTTCGGAGCAATTGGAGTGCAATTTAATGGACATAAAATGGTATCAGAGGCCAATCCTCTTTTATGTAAAGGATGCGGGGACTGTTCTGCTGAATGTCCTGCTGGAGCAATCACAATGAGTCATTTTGCCGATGATCAATTAACTCCAATGATTTCAGAAGCAGTTTTAGGTGAATTTGTGGACACTCGACCGCGGATTGTGGCATTCCTATGCAATTGGTGTAGTTATGCAGGCGCAGATACTTGCGGTGTAAGTAGATTTCAATATCCAACGAATGTACGTCCAATACGTGTTATGTGCTCAGGGAGAATTCCCAAAAACTATATTTTGCGAGCCTTTTTAGAGGGTGCAGATGGTGTGCTTATAGGAGGATGTCATATTGGGGATTGCCATTATATAAAAGGGAATTATGATGCACTTCGAAGATATCATGAGTTAGATGAAATTATTGAAAAAGTGGGTATCAATCCAAGACGATTGCGTCTAGAATGGATCTCAGCAAGCGAGGGAAAACGATTTGCGGAGGTTATTACTGATTTTGTAAATGAAATAAAAGAACTCGGACCATTAAGTAAGGATCAAGAGAAAGAACAATCTGCAGTAATAAAAGGAGGTGCTTAAAAAATGACCGAAGAAAAAACAATTAAATCAAGTGAATTGGACCACAATTTTAGATATAAGATTAGTGAAAAAGTTGGAGCGAAGACACTTCTTAAATGTATACAATGCGGGGTATGCAGCGCAGGATGTACGGTTTCTGAGTTCATTGATTTACAACCACATAGAGTTGTTGCGTCTTTATTATTAGGATTAAAAGATACTGTTTTATCCAGTAATGCGATTTGGACTTGTTCTCTCTGCCATAGATGTACAGAAAGATGCCCTAAGAATGTAGATTATTCTTTCATTCTAGCTTTATTACGCAATATGGCAGTAGAAGAAGGAAATGCACCAAAAGAATACACAGAAACTGTAAATACTCTTTATGATAGTGGATTTGTTGTTCCATATACGGGGAGAATGAAAGACACAATAGATAGACGTCGTGATAAACTTGATCTACCACAAATAGTTCCCCCTAATATGGACGATATTAGGTTTATAATTGATAATACTAACTTAGGAGATTTAATTGAAAATAAAAATAGAGAGGAGGAGGAATAAAAGATGGGTTATGAATATGCATTATATTTAGGGTGCACCATACCATTAAAATATCCACACTTTGAAAAAGCATTCCGAGAAATATCTAAGATTTTGGGCATTAAATATAAGGAAATGGAAGGCTCAAGTTGTTGTCCAGATCCTGTTGCTATACAATCTTTAAACGTTGATACTTGGCTCACTATTGCAGCAAGAAATTTAGCACTTGCAGAACACATGGGCTTGGATATAATGACTATCTGTTCAGGTTGTTTTGAAACCTTAAAGACAACTAAAGTATTATTAGAAGAAGATAAAGAAGCATTTGATCGTGCAAATTCAATATTAAATCAAATTAATTACGATTATAAGGGAACGGTAGATGTTACCCATTTTGCCGAGCTATTTGAACAAGATGATATGTTGAAAAAAATAGAAGAAAACATAGTAAGACCTCTCGATGACTTAAATGTTGCTGCGCATTATGGATGCCACTTGATAAGACCAAGTAAGATTCTTCAATTTGATGATCCCGAGCGGCCAGAATCAATGGACAAGATATTAAAGGCTTTAGGGGCTAACACAATTGCATTTGCCTCGAAATTAGAATGCTGCGGATATTGTGCAAGATTAAATGAAGATATTGGATATAAACTTGTTCAGGAAAAAATGGTTGATTTAGACCATTTAGATCTAGAGGTTGATGCGATGGTGGCAGTGTGTCCAGCGTGTGTCAGTCAATATGATAAAAAAGAAAGAATTTTACAAAGAAAAACAGCAGAAGATTTAGACATTCCAATCTTATATTTACCAGAACTAATGGCAATTGCCCTTGGTGTTGATACAGAGAAATTAGATTTAACGCGACGTAGTGTGAAACCTACGAAATTACTTGAAAAATTAAAAGTATAGAAGAATTGAAATTTTTTTTACCAATTCTTAACAAAAAATATTTTAAAAAATAAAAAATCAAGAAAAAAATAAAAAAGGAAATAATAAAGTAAAAAAGAATAAATTTGGGAGTATTTTACAATGATAATTACAGAACTGAAAGATATTGATGAAATATATGAGATGATAGAACCATACTCTAAAATATTAATAGCCGGTTGTGATGGGTGCTGTCAACCACCTAGATCAATTAATGAAGCTAAAACACTTGGACAATTATTAGAATTGAAAGCAAAAACGCAAGGAAAAGAATTGAAATGGAAAGCCACTACTGTCTTGCGTCAGTGTGATGACAGAATTGCAGCGACCACTCTGCGCCCTCTTGTTGAGGATTATGAAGCAATCGTATCTTTAGCATGTGGTTTAGGGGTAGTAATGCTCAATAAAATCTTTGAAGATATATTGACATTTCCGGCTCAAAATAGCATGTTTGGAGGCGTAGAAAATGCGGGAGAAAACAATTTTATTCAGTATTGCGAGGAATGTGGAGATTGTATTCTTGCTGAAACAGGAGGAATTTGTCCCCGCGCTGGCTGTGCAAAACATTTAAGTAATGGACCGTGCGGAGGTATGGTGGACGGAATGTGTGAAGTAGGAGATTATACCCATCCTTGCGCCTGGGTTGAGATATGGAAGCGTCTTAAGAAATTTGATAGGCTTGATCTCTTCAAACAGTATCGCCCTCCGAGAGATTGGAGAACTTCCACTTCTCCAGAATATCTTGAAATTTATAAAGACTATACGAATGAAGAAGAAAAAGAGGAGGTGGAAGGTTAGAATGTCTAATCGACCTGCTTATAGCAATTTAGTAAAAAAGATTAGAGAAGGACATTTCGTATTTACTGGAGAACTTGAACCTAAGAAGATTTTAAATCTCGATGAAATTATTGAATCCGCAAAAGAGATGAAAAAAACTGGAAAAATAGTAGCAGCAAATGTTACAGATGGTCCACAAGGTGATGCATATATGTGTTCTATGGTTCCAAGCTATATGATCCAAGAAAAAGCAGATATGGAAGCTGTATGGCAAGTTACTGTAAGAGATAGGAATCGAGTAGCACTTTTTGCTGATGTTTTAGGAGCGTCACAATTAGGTATAAAAAATATCCTAACTTTAACAGGAGATCATACTGCACTTGGAGACCATAAAAAAGGAAGAGCTGTGTATGATATCGATAGCACACAATTCTGCGATATGCTTTCCATCATGATTGATGAAGGAACTGATCTAAATGGAAACGAACTTGAAGGAGGTAAAATAGAAATGAATTATGGATGTGTGGCGAACCCTAACAGCGATCCAAGGGAACCTGAAATCTTAAAAGTTGGAAGAAAAGTAGAGCAAGGGATAGACTTCATTCAAACCCAAACTTCCTTTGAGATGGATCAAGCAAAAGAATTCTTAAAAGAATTGGAGCAATTCAACGTTCCAGTGTTATTAGGTGTGTTTCCTCTTAAAAGTTATGGAATTGCGTGGTATTTTGATAATTACATTCCAGGTGTGTCCGTTCCAAAGGATCTTCTAAAATCATTAAAAAAAGCAGAGAAAGATAATAAAGGAGACAAAAAAGCCAAATATGCGGCTATTGATAAGATTAATATAGAGTTCTTTGAACCATTCGTTAAAGAAATAAAGAAAACCACAAAAGCTGCTGGAATCCATTGCATGGCAGTCGAATATGAACGCCTTTTTGACCCATTACTAAGAAGCTTCCCAGAATATGTTGACTAAGTTTAAATAATACTAAAAATGTGAAAAAAATGTAAAAAAAAAACAATTTATAAAATTTTATTTTTTTTAATTTTAACAATAAAAATACTAAAAAATAGCCAAATGGGGTGTAAAAAATGAAAAATTTAGATAATAAAGATAAAAAAATTCTTGAAATGTTAATTCAAGACTCTAGAAGGCCCTATAGAGAGATAGCAGAAGAAGTTGATCTTTCAGAATCAACTATTCGCAAACGTGTAATAAAACTTCAAGAAACAGGAATTATAGAAAAATTTACAATTAAAATATGTAGAGAAGATGAGCGATGTATTATTGCATTTATTACACTTCTACCAAAATCCCAGTCTGAAATAAAGGAATTACTTATGGAAACACAAGTACTGCCAGAATGTAAGGAGGTTTATGCTCTCGCAGGAGAATGCGGGATTTTAATCAAAGTAGAAGTAGCCGAAATAAATGAGCTCGATGCACTCATCGAATCCTTTCGTGCTAGAAGTGATGTACGCAGTGTGGAGCGTGTTTGTGTGGTTTTAAAACCTATTAAAGCGCCCAACAACGGCCTTCATAGATCTATTTAAAAAAGATTTATAATTAATTTCTATTTTTAAGTCATTATTAAAATTCAATTAAAAATACTTGGTTTTAGTTTATTTACTCATATTTCTAACTTAAAAATAAGACAATTTTCTCTTTCACATTTATCATTTAAGTTGGAAAAGTGACATCTAACAGGAGAATATTTTAAATCGATATTAAACTCTTCTCTTAAAAAATCAAGTGTCTCACAAATGGAGATCCTCACAGATCTCTTACAACAATGTTCTAAATCATCGGCTATCTTGAGTAAAGCCCTCGAAGTCATTTTATTTGCTAAACTTCTTGGGATATCGGTAGAAGGATTTGCATGAGTAAAAATACTTATCGCTACTCCCGCCCCCATCCCAGCTCCACATGAACCATAAAAACCACAATAGCCTCCTGGTATTTTAGAGCCTCGATTAATACCTTCTTTAATATCTGAAAAGGTTATTTTCGTTCCATCTGGTTTTTTTATATTGTTATTTTTTAAAGCTGTGAGTATTACTGCTGGAGTTAAAACATGATGCTCAGGACCATATGTTTTAAAATTTGGATGCTTCATAATTCTGTCTGCTATTAAAAAAGGATCTTTTAACACGGTATTTTGGCAAAAATCTTCAATAACTTTTATAGGTTTCTCTGAATGGCATGTATCACATATATAATGACCTCTTGGACAAAATGTATTAGTTATAAATTCATTATTACAAAACTCACAATTAAGTATTTCATACTCTTTTTGATTGGATACATATTCCAATTCCTCTCCGCAAATCTCGCAAATATCCTTTATTTTTCCCATTAAAATCAAATTTTTATTAGGATTTTTCTTTAAATAATTTTTTGTTATAATTTTACTATTAATGAGTATTTTAACTAAATGATTAAATACTAGAATATTTTTAAGAACACTTTTAATAAAAGATAAGAATATTAAATGAGTAGATTTATTTTTATATCTTAATATAATCCTTTCAAAGAAGTAATTGTCTTAGTAATTCTATATATTTAAGAAAATAAAAAGAATTAGCAGATACCAAATTATAAATTATCGCAATTCAGAAGGTTTAATTATATTTTTCCCGTATTGAGCTTGCATGCCTTTTAATTTTTCCCGCTCGGTGTCTAAAATTTCCCAGAAAAATTCTGGCATATTGTCCTCTCTACTAAAAACTTCTTCAATTCTATCCAGCTTTTCTAATAAACGATTAAGTCTTAACGAAAATTGAATCTCATAATCTTCTCTTTTATAATCTTTGTCAAGATAAAGCTGAAATAATTTCTTTAAGTCTTCATATTTTGGTAAATATCCAATGGGGGTATCAATCGTTTCAAATTCTCCATGAGCTCTCCCTTCTGCCCACATAATCCATACCATCTTGTCTAAGATTCCATTAAGATATTTTCCATTTTCATTTTTTAGGAAATAGTTGACGGCAAACACTTTTGGAGGGTTTTTTAATGAATTTCCAAAATTCTTGTAATTATCTAAGTATTTAGAGAGCGGAATCACGATAAAATCCAA
>Ga0102944_1001343_pt1 | contig 16470 bp, 14 predicted proteins | sample SalPonD_shore_MG_FD_78172 | JGI IMG/M metagenome (GOLD analysis project Ga0102944, IMG submission 78172) | Salt pond soil microbial communities from South San Francisco under conditions of wetland restoration - Salt Pond MetaG... | ecosystem: Environmental > Aquatic > Marine > Intertidal zone >...
CCCGCTGGACCTTTATGGCTCATCGCTCCCGAACCCCGTACGACCACGCATGTTCCTGGAGCTCGGTCGGCAGTTCGGACTCTTCTCGCACATCGTGAAGGAGACCGCGCGCAATCCCGCCATCACCCGGTGTCCGTCCTGCGGGGCCTGGATCTCGGCGGGCGGCCGGTTCTGCCTGTACTGCGGGTACCTCCCGGCCCACGAGGTGCTAGGCGTCGAGCCGGACGCGCCGGCCCCGGCCGTGAGGGCGGCGGCCAGGAAGCGGCTGCTGGCGACCCATCCGGACCGCGGCGGGTCGGCCGTCGAGTTCCAGCGCGTCCTGTCGGCCCGCGACCAGCTCCTGGCCCGGGCCGACCGACCCTGAACCGGGCCGACTGACCCTGAGCCGGGCGGTGGCCGGTCCATGGTGGTGTCCGGGTCGCCCCCATCACCACCGGCCCGACCCGCCCACTTCACCCCCGACCCCCTTCCCCTTTCACAACCCTTAACCACGTCCTGGGCGGTCTAGCCAACCGAATGCGTCCCCCACTCCCCAGCGGCGTCACCCCCTCGAACCGGAGCGAGCCGTAGGTGGGCATCCGCGACACCGACCGCCGGGTCATCGCCCTCTCGCTCGCCCGGATGGCGGACTCCATCGGGAACTCGTTCCTGATCGTCGTCCTGCCCCTCTACATCGCCAGCAGCGCCGTCACCGGCGGCACCTTCGGCCTGAGCACCGCGCTGGTCACCGGCGTCATCCTCTCGGCCTTCGGCTTCTTCATGAGCCTCGTCCAGCCCCTCGCGGGGAAGCTCTCGGACGTGACCGGCCGGCGGACCGTCTTCGTGGTCGTCGGGCTGCTGGTCCTCGCGGTAGCGGACTACGCCTACGTCCTCGCGGGTAGCTACGAGGCGATGCTCGCCATCCGCGTCGTGCAGGGCATCGGGGTCGCCATCACCGTGCCGGCGACGCTCGCCCTGGTCAACGACCTCTCGACGGACGACACGCGCGGCGGCTCGATGGGGGTGTTCACCACCTTCCGCATGGTCGGGTTCGGGATCGGCCCGGTCGCCGCCGGAACCGTCATCTACGGCGGGCCGTACACGCTGCTCGGCCTGCACGTCACGGGGTTCGACGCCGCGTTCGACATCGCGACGCTCGGCGCCCTCGTGAGCGCGTTCCTCGTGACGGTCCTGGTGAGCGACCCCGCGGTCGACCCCGACGCCGAGGACACCGCGAACGCCGCCCGCGAGCACGCCATCCGCATCCGCGCGGCGGCCGGCCCCGGCGTCCTCGACTCCGTGTTCACGCTGGCCATCGCCTCGATGTTCATGGCCATCGGCATCGCCCTCATCGCCCCGCTCGAGGGCATCGTCAACGGCCACCTCGGCCAGGGGGCCACGCTCTTCGGCGTCGAGTTCGCCGCGTTCACCCTCGGCCAGGTCCTCATCCAGACCCCGGTGGGCGCCTGGAGCGACGCGTACGGCCGCAAGCCGTTCATCCTGCTGGGTCTGCTGCTGCTCGCGCCGGCGACGCTCGGCCAGGGCCTCGTGGCGACGCCGCTCGGGATGATCCTCGTGCGGTTCGTCCAGGGCATCGCCGGCGCCATGGTGTTCGCCCCGGCCTTCGCGCTCGCCGGCGACCTCGCCGAGCGGTCGAACGCCGGGACGACGCTCTCGATGCTCACGATGTCGTTCGGCCTCGGCGTCGCCATCGGCCCCATCGCCGGCGGCTGGCTCGTCGCCTTCGGGTACGCCGTCCCGTTCGTGGCGGGCGGCCTCCTCGCCCTGCTCGGCGCCGTCCTGGTCCACACGCAGGTCGAGGAGACCCACCCGGGGAAGGACTTCACGAGCGCGCTCTTCCGGGGGACGGCGTCCGACGCGGACTAGGCCCCGCGTCGCCCGACCACGCTCGGCCGTCTCGGCTGTCTCGGCTCCGCAGCCGCCGGCGGTCCTATCGGCGGTGGCTCGCCTCGAGGCCCTTCTCGGCCTCCTCGCGGAGGTCGTCCCAGATCTGGTCGACGATCCGGTTGAAGCGGTCGGTGGTGACGACGTCGGCCTTTCGGGGCCGTTCGAGGTCGACGTCGACGATGCGCTTGATGCGCCCCGGGCGGGCGCTCATCACGAGGACGCGGTCGGAGAGGTGGACGGCCTCGGTGATGGAGTGGGTGATGAAGAACGTCGTCTGCTCGGTCTCGCGGCAGATGCGGAGCAGCTCCTCGCCGAGGATGAGGCGGGTCTGCTCGTCGAGGGCGCCGAAGGGCTCGTCCATGAGCATGATCTCCGGGTTCATGGCGAGGGTGCGGCCGATGGCGACGCGCTGGCGCATGCCGCCCGAGAGCTCGTTCGGGTAGGCGTCCTCGAAGCCCGAGAGGCCGACGAGGTCGATGATCTCCCGGCTCCGTTCGCGGCGCTCGGCCCGGTCGACGCCGCGCATCTCGAGGCCGAACTCGACGTTGCGCAGGGTCGTGCGCCACGGGAACGTCGAGTCCTCCTGGAAGACGATGCCGACCTCGTCGGCGGGCTCGGTCACGGCCACCCCGTCGAGGCGGATGGTGCCCGTCGTCGGCCGGATGAGGCCGGCCACCATCTTCAGCAGCGTCGACTTCCCGCAGCCGGTCGGGCCGACGATGGAGAGGAACTGGCCCTTCTCGACGTCGAAGGAGACGTCGGAGACGGCCTCGACGCCGCCGTCGGGTCCGTCCGGGTTGTACACCTTGGTCACGCCGTCGATTTCGAGGGTTGCCATGGATGGGTCACACCACCTTCTCCGCCGAGAGGTTCCACCGGTCCTCGAGGTAGAGCTGGACCGCGTAGAACGCCAGGTTGCCGAGGAAGGCCACGACCATCAGGATGGTGACGATGGCCATGATGCGCTGGGTGTTGAACACGCTCATCGCGTTGCGCAGGTAGAGCCCGATGCCCGACTTGGCGGCGAACAGCTCGGCCAGGATGACGCCGAGGAAGGTGAGGCTGAACGCGAACCGGAGGGCCACCACCAGGTGGACGATGATGTACGGCAGGACGATGTGTCGGGCGGTCTGCAGGCGCGAGAGGCCGAGCGAGCGGCCGACGTCGAGGTAGATGTCCGGGAGCTCCCGGACGGCGGTCATGGTGATGATGACCATGGGGAAGAAGCCGTGGAACGCCCCGAAGGCGACCTTCTGGTCCATCCCCAGCTTGAAGATGAAGAGGAAGATGGGGAAGAGGACGATCTTCGGGATGGCGTAGGTGTTCAGCACGAACGGCTCGAAGAACTGGTAGCCGGTCTCGCTGGAGCCCAGGGCGACGCCCACGACGAAGCCCGCGACGGCGGCGATGGCGAACCCCATCGCGATGGTGAGGAGCGTGTTGACGAGGTTGGGCACGACCCAGCCGCTCTTCACGCCCGCCTGGATGGCCCCGAGGGTCTGGACCGGGCCCGGCAGGAGGTCGGCGCCGAGGAGCAGGGTCAGGAGCTCCCAGCCGACGACGATAGCGACGGGGACGAGGAGGCGGCCGAGGGTCACCGGGTCGTCGACGAGCCGGTGGACCGGGGAGGAGGTGCTCGTGGCCATCAGCGGCTCACGCTCCGACGGTAGAGGCGGTCCTCGATGCGCCTGAGGACGACGTTAGCGACCACGGCGAAGATGACGACGAGGAGCATCACGGCGTACATCCGGTCGGTGGCGAAGTTGCGGTAGTCGTACGAGACCTGGAAGCCCAGGCCGGCGTTGGCGAGGATGAACTCGCTCGCGATGACGCCGATGAGGGCGTAGATGAAGCCGAGCTTGAGCCCGGTGAAGATGTAGGGCGTGGCCGCGGGCAGGAAGACGTGGCGGAACGACTGCCACCGGGTGAGGTTCAGCGACCGGCCGACGTCGGCGAACACCTCGCGGACCTGGCCGAACCCGTTCGCGGTGTTGATGACGATGGCCACCACGCTCATCGCGAAGGCGATGAGGACGATGGGGAGCTCGTTGAGCCCGAAGAGGGCGATGAGGAGCGGATAGAACGCGAAGACCGGCATCGCGTAGTAGGCGATGAGGTACGGGTCGAGCACCCGCTGGAGGGTCCCGTACCGCCAGAGCAGCCAGCCGATGGGGACGCCGACCACCACGGCCAGCAGGAACGCCGCCAGGACGGCCGAGGTGGTCCGGACGACGTCGTTGACGATGGCGCCGGACGCCAGCAGGTCGACCATCGTCGAGACCATCGCGGTGGGCGCCGCGAGCGTGATATTCCCGACGAGGCCGGACGTCGCCAGGTACTGGAGGACGACGACGAAGCCGGCGAGGAGGCCGAGCTGGCCGAGGCGAATGGTCCGGGAGGTTCGAACGGCCATGGTATGCAGGCGGTGGTCGGGCGGTCCGGTCCGTTGGCGTCGAATCGTCCGCGCCTCGACCGGACCTCGGTCGACCGCCCGACCGGCCAACTACCGACTCTCTGCCGAGAATCGGACTTAGGTGTACCGATTGTTCTGGACGACAGCGGCGAGCCGAACCCCCCGACGGCGCTCACGAACCGACATGGTTTTCCGAATGGAAAACCCTATGGGGGTCCTTTCCTAAGGGGCCGAGGACGGATGACCGAACCGACCGGGAACGAGGGCTGGATGGTCGCTGGTTCCCCGTGAGCCGCGCGCCTCGTCAGCCCGCGCCGGTCGAAACCTGGCCCCGGCGCCGGCTGCTGCTCGTGCTCGGCGGGCTGATGCTCGCCATCACGCTGAGCGCGCTCGACCAGACCATCGTCTCGACGGCACTCCCGACGATCGCCAGCGACCTCGGGAGCGTCCAGAACCTCTCGTGGATCGTCACCGCCTACCTCGTGACGACGACCGCGTCCGCCGCCCTCTACGGGAAGCTCAGCGACATCTACGGCCGTCGGGCCCTCTTCACGGTCGCGGTGTCGATCTTCGTGCTCGGGTCAGCCCTGTGCGCCGCCGCGGGGACGATCCCCGTCGTCAACGGGTACGTCGACGGCATCGTCCAGCTCTCCCTCCTGCGCGCGTTCCAGGGCATCGGCGCGGGCGGCCTCTGGGTCCTGGTGCTCTCCATCCTCGGCGACATGTTCGGGCCGCGCAAGCGCTCCGAGTACATCAGCTACATGCTCTCCGGCTTCGGGGCGGCGCTCGTCATCGGCCCGCTCATCGGCGGCTGGCTGACCGAGCACCTCTCGTGGCACTGGATCTTCCTCATCAACCTCCCGCTCGGGGTCGTCTCGCTCGCGCTCGTCCTGGCCTACCTCGACGTGCCCCAGGAGACCGTCGACCACCCGGTCGACTACCTGGGGGCCCTGCTGCTGGTCGCCGCGCTGACCACGCTCATCCTCGCCACGTCCTGGGTGGGCGGCACGTACGCGTGGACGTCACCGACCGTTCTCGGCCTGCTCGGGTTGACGGTGGTGCTCGCGGCCGCGTTCGTCGCCCGGGAGGTCCGGACCGCCGAGCCCATCTTCCCGATCGACCTCGTGCTGCAGCCCGGGGTCGGCGTCGCGATGGGCCTCAGCTTCATCATCGGCCTCGGCCAGCTCGTCGGCGTCACGTACCTCCCGCTGTACCTCCAGGCGGTCACCGGCGTCTCCGCGACGAACTCGGGGCTCCTGCTCCTCCCCCTCCTCGGCGGGATGATCGTGCTCTCCGCCGCGACCGGGCAGCTCATCAGCCGGTGGGGCCGCCTCCGCATCTTCCCCATCGTGGGCATGGCGATCGCCGCCGTCGGCTACTACCTGTTCTCGACGATGAGCCCCGCGACGGGCTTCGTGACCGTCGCCGTCTTCATGTTCATCACCGGCGTCGGGCTCGGCTTCGTCAACCCGGTCCTCTCGCTCTCGGCACAGCTGGCCGTGGACCGGGCCCGCATCGGCGTCGCGACGACGAGCGTGTCCGTCACCCGAAGCCTGGGCGCGGGCGTCGGCGTCGCCGTCCTCGGCTCGGTGTTCACGACGGCGCTCTCGAAGGACCTCACGACCGCGCTCGGGCCGAACGCCGCTAGGTACGCCGGCGCGACGCGTCACGTGAACGAGATACGCTCGCTCCCGCCCGGCGTTCAGTACGCGGTCATCGGCGCCTTGTCCGGGAGCCTGACGACGATGTTCCTCTGGACCGCCCCCGTCGTCGCCGCGGGCTTCCTCCTCGCCTTCGCCCTTCCGGACCCGGACATGGACGAGCAGGGACCGCCGTCGCCGGCGGCACGGGACGGTACCTCGCCGGCGGGAGCCGGTCGGTCGACCGAGGACGGGGTCTCGGTCAACGACTGAGTGGCGCGAGGCGTGGGTCGTCGGCATCGCAGCGTCGACACCGGCCCCCGGCCTGCCGTCGAGCCCCGCGCGATCAGCCGCTCACGATGGCGACGCCCTCCCGCAGGAACCCGTCGGTTTCGAGTTCCTCGACGATGAACGCCGCCAGGTCGTCCCGCGTCGTGGTGCTGCGCTCCGGGAAGCTGTAGCCGACCTTCGTCCGATAGTCTCCGGTCCCCGCGACGTCGCTGAGCCACGACGGTCGAAGGATCGTCCACGCGAGGTCGCTGTCCCGGATGACCGCCTCCATGCGCCGCATGTCCCGATACTCCCCCCGCAGGAGGACGCGTTTGATGAGCAGCTCGTAGAAGGCCGGCGTGTTCCGATCCCATCCCGGACGCGTCCCACCGGACGATATCGCGATGAGCCGGGCGACCCCGTGTTCGTCCATCGAACGGATGACGTTCGCGATACCCTGCGAATAGAGGACGACGCGGCGGAGATAGCGGCCCGCGCCGATCGTGGAGACGACCGCGCTGGTCCCGGAGCACGTCGTCGGACGAATCGAGGTCGAGGACATCGCCTCGTTCGACGGTCAGGGCGCCGTGTTCGAGAGCCAGGTTCGACGGGGTCCGGGCGACCGCCGTCACGCGGTGGCCGCGGTCGAGCGCGTGCTCGACGACCCGTCGTCCGGTTCGACCGGTCGCCCCGAAGACGACGACCTTCATCGACTCACCGTCCGCCCCTCCGGACCGACGGTCGGGTGGCGAGTACCCGTTCGACGACCATCGGCTTTCCATATGGAAAACCCCCCGTGATGTAGCTTCTGGTGTGGACGTCCGCGGCCGCGCCCGTCGGTCGTCACGGGACCGCGAGCGGTGCGTGAACGCCGCCCGCGTCGATGCCGAGGAACCCACCCATCGGTTCCCGAAATCTTAATCGACCGGACCCCGTCACCGCACGTGTCCCGACATGCCGCCGACGCCGAAACCCCCGATTCCGGAGGACACCTACGAGGCGCTCATGGAGGCGACGTTCCGGGCCCTGTGCAAACGCGGCTACAGCAACCTCCGCGTCCGGGACATCGACCCGGAGTTCGAGAAGAGCCGCCAGCTCATCAACCACTACTACGATGGCAAGGACGAGCTCATCCTCGCCCTGCTGAAGTACCTCCTCCAGGTGTACGAGAACGGCATCGAACTGGGCGACGACGCCGACCCGAACCGGCTGCTGGAGCGGTACGTGCACCAGTTCCTCCACGGTCCCGACCTCGATGGCTTCGACCACTGGGAGCTGATGAAGGCCCTCGAGGAGCTGCGTTCCCAGGCGCAACACCAGCCGGACCACCAGGCGCTCCTGAGCGAGACCTACGACCACATCACGGCGACGCTGGTCGGCATCATCGAGGACGGCATCGACGAGGGTCGGTTCCGGGACGTGGACGCCGAGCTGTTCGCGCACGCGATCAACGGGATCATCAACACCGCCCGGACGCGCAAGATCTGCCTCGGGCAGGACGAGGCGATCGAGACGGCCCAGCGCGCCCTGGACGCCATCGTGCTCCCCCAGCTCCGGCGGGAGCCGGATGCGGGCGCGGGGTGACCGGACGAGCGCCCGTTGGCGACCGATAGACGACCTCGCCCGCGGGCGAGGGCCGCGAGGTCGGTGATCGGCCGCCCGGGGTTTTCCAGATGGCAAGTATTATGGGGTTTGATTCGAAGGTTCCTACGACCATGCCAGGAGATGACACTCCCGGGAAGACGAATCGACGCCGGTTCCTGAAGGCGACCGGCGGGCTCGCCGGCGCCGGCCTGCTCGCCGGCTGCACCGGCGGTGGCGGCACCACCACCCAGCAAACGCCGACGCCGAAGGTGGTCGAGAAGACGAAGGTGGTCGAGAAGACCAAGGTCGTCGAGAAGACCCCGACGCCCCAGCAGCAGTACACGACCGAGCTGGCGGTCTCGCACTACCCGACGATCCCCGACACCGTCCCGTTCCAGGTCGCGATGGACCAGGGCTTCTATCAGAAGCACGACGTGGACGTGAAGAAGATCTCGTCGTTCTCCGGCGGCGGGACGACGGTTCGGGGTATCGTGACCGGCGGCATCGGCATGGGCGGGACCGCCCTGCCGGCCCTCATCAAGGCCTACCTCGCCGGGGCGCCGATCTACCTCAGCGGCATCATCGTCGCCTTCCCGCCCATCGACTTCCACGTCCTGCCCGATTCGCCCATCAAGACCATCCAGGACGCGGCCGGCAAGAAGATCGCCGTGTCGAACCCGGGGTCGTCCTCCGAGGCGATGGCGATCGCCTCCGTCCAGAACGCGAAGGGCATCTCGGTGAAGGACATCGACATCATGTACGCCGGCGGGCTCGGCGAGGCGCTGACGGCGATGACGCAGGGCGCCGCCGACATCTCGTGGAACATCCCGCCGGTCTCCCAGGAGTACATCCAGGGCGGCAAGAGCCGCCGGGTGTGGAAGGCCAGCGACTACGCGCCGAACATCACCGAGCTCGTGCTGGCCGTCGGCGGCAACGTCAAGCAGCACGAACCGGAGCTGGCGAAGAACCTGCTGGCCGCCCAGATCGAGTCCTACGACTGGATCAAGGCCAACGTGAAGGAGGCCTCGCAGATCTGGGCGAAGACGGCCAAGCTCGACGAGTCGATCGCCCTCGAGGCCCTGAAGGACGTCCAGCCGGACAAGATGTACAACATCGAGCTCAAGCAGGACATCCTCACGTCCACGGCGGAGACGATGATCGCCCAGGGGCTCATCGACAAGCAGCCGCCGTGGAAGGACATCGTGTGGCAGGAGCCGCTGCCGGCTGACAAGCAGGTCTCCTGGCTCAAGTGACGCGGTCAGACCCCTAGGCCAGGAACACGTGCCGCGGCCGGCCCGCGAGCACCTCCCGGCCCCACTCGACCGTGTCGCGGAAGGCGTCGCCCCGGAAGAAGGCCAGCGCGTCCTCGCGCGCGTCCCACCGGCTGGCGATGAAGAAGTCGTTCTCGTCCTCGAGGTTCGCCAGGAGCGTCGTCTCCCGGTGGCCGTCCATCCCGCCGAGGAGCTCGCCGACGTCGGCGAACGTCTCGACGAACGCGTCGCGGTGGTCGGGCTTGACGGCGTAGAACAGCCCCATCGTGCCCCAGCCGTCGCCCACCTCGTCCGCCCGCCCGACGACGCCCGGGAGGTCGGCCAGGTAGCCGGCGGCCGTCTCGGCGGCCCGCGCGGTCGCCCAGAGGCTCACCACGGCGGTCGTCGTCCCGGCCGCGTCGGCGTAGACCGCCGTCTTCTCGTGGCTGTCGTAGTGGTCGAAGTTCGCCCGGAGCCCCTCGACGGCCTCGAGCAGGTCGTCGGGGTCGCCCTCGGCGAACAGCACCAGGGCGTGGACGTCCTCGCCGTGGGGCTGGCCGGCGTAGACGCCCTGCTCGGCCAGCTCCTCGCGGATGCCGGCCCCGGGGTCGTCGTCGGTGGCGGCGGCCTCGTCGCCGGCCGGTTCTGCGCCCTCCCCCACTCCCTCGCCCTTCCCCGCTCCCGCGTCCTCGGCAGCCTCGCCCAGGGGCTCGCCGGCCAGGTACGTCCCGAGCGCCTCGGGGTGCAGCCGGCGGCCGACCACGAACGGGCCGAACTCGGCGTACCGCGACGACGAGGGGTCGAAGCGCATCTCGTAGAGCAGGCGCTTGAACGCCGTCGCGTCGTCCGAGAACAGCGTCACCCCCCACTCCCAGTCGTCGAAGCCGATGCTGCCGGTGATGACCTGGACGACCTCGCCGGCGTAGTCGCGGCCGATGTCGCCGTGCGACCGCAGGTGCTCGGCGCGCTCGTCGAACGGCAGGTCGTACCAGTTGTCCGCGTCCGACCGGCGCTTGTCCATCGGGTAGAAGCTGACGAAGTCGGCGTCGGGGATGGTCGGGTGGAGCCGGGTCCGCAGGTAGTTCCGGAGCCCGGCGTCCTCGACGGCGTCGATGCCGCCCGCCTCGAAGGCCTCGGGCGTGGTGTAGCCGCTGACCTCCGTCACCGAGACGTACGACGAGGCCCGGTCCGTAAAGCGGGCCAGCCCCGTCCGCTCGAACCCCCGTTCGAGGGCGTCGAGGTGGGCCATCGTCGGCCGCAGGTGGACGAGGAGGAGGTCGGCCTTGTGGCCGAGCACGCCGTAGGTGGTGCTGGCCCCGGCGTCCGCGTCCGCGACCGCCTCGGCGGCCTCGAGGTAGGCCCGGCCCTCGGCGACCGCCCGCTCGCGGGTGGCCTCGTTCGCCCCCCGCCAGGCGTCCCAGTCGACGGTCCGCAGGTCGTGCAGCGCGTACCAGCCCTCCGCCGTCGGCGGCGGCTGTCGTCGGTCCATGCCGGTGGATGCGGCCCCGACGCCTTGGCCGTTCCCACTTCGATACGGTCCTCGCCGAGGTTCCCCGGCTCCGGCGTCGGGCGCCGGCTCACCCCAGCAGCTGGGGCCCGAACAGGGTGAGGAGGAGGGCGACGAGCATCGTGAGGCCGATGGCGGTCGTGACGGCCGTCGTGACCTCGCGGCGCCGGCGGATGGGCAGCCGGGCCACGACCGCCTCGGTGGCCATCCGCAGGAGGTGGCCGCCGTCGAGCGGGAACGCCGGGATGCAGTTGAAGACGGCGAGGTTCAGGTTGATCCAGCCGGTCCAGAAGAGCACGTTGGCGAACGCGAACAGGCTCCCGCCGAGCCCGGCCAGGGGCCCGACGGTCCGGTAGAAGTTGGCGACGCCGCCGGTGAACCCCGCGAAGTTGTACGGCAGGGCGCCCGTGACGGCGGCCACCGGGAGCAACAGCGCGGCGAAGACCCGCTGGAGGAAGCCGCCGGTCCCCCCCGGGCCCCCGAGGAGCCCGAGGTAGACATCGGCGGGGTAGAGCCTGGTCCCGAAGTCCGAGACCGTGAGGCCGCTGACCCCCGGCGCGACGGTGACGCCGAGGAACCCGGCGCCCGTCTGGGGGTGCGTGCCGAGCGTCACGGCCGTGACGTGTCGCTGACCGCCGTGGTAGTACGTCACGTCGACGACCTGTCCCGGTTGCGTGTCGGCGAGGACCGACGACAGCGCGTCGGCGGAGGCCACCCGGTGGTCGCCGATGGCCACGATGACCAGGGTCCCGTCGGTCGGCAGCCCGGCGGCCGCGCTCGGTCCGTCGGGGGCGACGACGACGGCCGCGCCGGCCGGGCCGGTGACCGACTTGCCGGACCCCGTCTCGAGCGTGACGACCTCGGACCGGGCGAGCGCCGCGTCGAAGGCGTCCTGGGTGGCCACCGGCGTGCCGTTCACGGCGGCGATCTGCGTCCGGACGCCGACGGCCTTCGCGAACGGCGTGCCGCCGGTGACGCCCGTCACGAGGAGCGAGCGCTCGACCGTCGCCGTGTGCCGCTCGCCGTCCCGCGCCACGGTCACCTGGACCGAGCGCTCCGAGAGGTTGGCGAGCACCGTCCCGAGCGCGGCGTTGTCCGCGACCGGCCGGCCGTCGACGGCCACGATGCGGTCCCCGTGAGCGATCCCGGCGTTCGCCGCGGCCGAGCCGGGGAGGACGCCGCCCACGGCGGCCCCCGGCGCGACGGCGATGGCGCCGGAGACCGGGCCGAACAGCAGCGCGAACGCCACGACCGTGATCGCGAAGTTGTTCATCACGCCGGCGGCGAACATCCGGGCCTGGTCGCCGCGGTTCGCCCGCCGGCGGCTCTCCTCGTCGGGCTCGACGAAGGCGCCGATGGGGACGATGGCCAGGAGCGCGAGTCCCATCGACGTGATGTCGATGTCGCCGACCCGGCACAGCAGGCCGTGGCCGCCCTCGTGGACGACCAGCCCGATGAGCAGCCCGAGGACGATCTCCGGGGCGACCGAGAGCGGCAGGAAGTCGTTGACGCCGGGGATGACGAGGACGTTCCGGGGCTGGTTGACCGCGGTCGGGGCCGTGGGGTGCTGGAGCGTCGAGTAGGCGGCGGCTGCCAGGAAGAGGAAGGCCCACCATGACGACCAGCGTGACGCCGACGCCGAGGTTGCCCCAGGCCCGCCAGAGCCGGCGCGGGGCCGCCAGCCGGTCGATGACCGACCGGAACCGCTTGGTGTGGATGGTCAGGATGGGCCCCTGGGTGCCGACGTACGACGGCAGGAGGTCGCGTTCGCGGGCCCAGAGGACGACGAGCCAGTAGACCCCGATGCCGATGAGGACCCATTCCAGGGGGGTGACCATTCGCTCGTGAAGGGTTGGCCCCCGGCCGCCTAAGGCGTTCGGTTGCCGCTATCCGGCCCCGCGCAGCCGGTCCACGACGAACGCGCGGTCGAGCGCGGCGAGCAGGGGGCCCAGGCGCGGCCCCCGCGACTGGCCGAGGAACAGCTCGTAGCCGACGGCGAAGAAGTCGCCCACCGGGACGTCGTGCCGCCGCGCCGCCTCGTAGATCTCGCCCTGGAGCGCGTCCTCGTCGAGGCCGGTCGCCACGGCGTCGGCGAGGTCGTCGAGGGCGGCCTGGACGTCGGCCGGCACCTCGACGGCCGGCCGCTCGGCCTGGAGCCGGTAGTTGTACTCGTTGTCCTCGCGCTCGGCCCACCCCCGCGCCCGCTCGACGCGCGCCATGGCGGCCTCGACGGCCCAGTCGGGCGCGTCCGCGGGTAGGTGGCCCTCGCGGCGGGCCATCGCCAGCCGGAGGTCGGGGTCGTCGGTCATCCCCAGGACGGCCGCGAACGTGTACGGGAGCCGGACCCGGTCCGGGCGGACCTCGGTCACGACGAAGGGGTAGGCCCGCTCGGCGAAGCGGCGCTCGCGGTCGTCGGCCGGCTCGACCTCGCCGAAGTAGGTCGCCTCGAAGCGGTCGAAGTCGTCGACGAGCCGGTCGACGCGGGCGAGGTCGAGGTCGCGCTGTTTGCGGGGGTTCAGCACGAAGAAGTACCGGAGCACCTCGGGCTCGACCAGCGAGAGCAGCTCGGGGACGGTGACGACGTTGCCGGACGAGGACGACAGCGACTCGCCCCCGAGCGTGAACCACTCGTAGACCATCGGGACGGGCGGCTCGCTGTCGAAGATCTCGCGCGCGATGCGCTCGCCGCTGGGCCAGGAACCCTCGGCGTGGTCCTTGCCGAACGGCTCGAAGTCGACGCCGAGGGCGGCCCAGCCGGCGGGCCACTCGAACCGCCACGGGAGCTTGCCCTCCCGGAACTTGGCGACGCCCTCGTGGCCGCAACCGGCGATGTGCTGCCCGCCCGCCTCGAGCCCCTCGCAGCGGTAGGCGACCGTCCCGGCGTCGAGGTCGACGCCCGTGACGGTGGTGGTAAGCCGGCCGCACTCGCGACACTGCGGCATGAACGGCACGTACGAGTCGTCCACGCCGGCCTGGTACTCGGCCAGGAGCTCGCGCCCCTCGTCCCGGCGCTCGAGGGCGGTCCGGACGGCGTCGTCGAGCTGGCCGGTCTCGTAGAGCTCGGCCGTCCGGACGAACTCGACGGGGACCCCCACGCGCTCGACGCTCGTCCGGAGCAGCTGGGTGAAGTGCTCGCCGTAGGAGGCGTGGCCGTCGTCGAAGGGGTCCGGGACGTCGACGTACGGCACGCCCAGGTTCTCTCCGAGCGCCGCGGCGTCGACCTCGCCCAGCCCGACGAGCGTGAAGTCGGCGTCGGCCAGCCAGCGCGGCACCGACCGCAGCGGGTCGCGGTCGTCGGAGACGAACAGCTGGACGACCTCGTGGCCGCGCTCGCGCAGCACCTCGGCGACGTAGTAGCCCCGCAGGATCTCGTTGAGGTGGCCGAGGTGCGGGATGCCCGACGGCGAGACGGCCCCCTTGACGACGATGGGGTCGCGCGGGTCGCGGGCCTCGATCTCGTCGGCGTAGGCGTCCGCCCAGAAGACGCGGTAGTCGTCCCCGTCGTCCCCGTCGTCCCGCTCGGTCGCGCCCGTCGCTCGGCCGTCCTCACCGACGTCGCTCTCGTCTCCGGCCGGCGGGTCGCCCACCTGGCTCATCCCTGGGCCCACAGCGGCGGGACGGGCGCGTCGGGGTCGGGGAGGACGTTCGTCCCCGAGTGGTCGCCCGTGAGGATGGCGTCCACCACGCGGTCCGGGTCCGAGCCGTCGAGCACGATGGCGCGCAGGCCCGACCGCTCGATGAGCTTCGCCCCGAGCAGGTCGACGGGGGCCGAACTGCCGGCCGACATCTCGATGCCAGCGATGACCTCGACGAGCTCGCCGGCCGTCAGCTCTGGGTACCGCTCGGCCGTCGAATCGGTGTTCGGGTCGGCGCTGTACACGCCGTCGACGCTCGTGGCGAACACCAGGAGGTCGGCGTCGACGGACTCCGCGAGGGCCGCGCTCACGGCGTCGGTCGTCTGGCCCGCGGCCACGCCGCCCATCACGGCGACCTCGTCCCGGCGCATCGCCGCCACGGCCGTCTCGTAGTCCGGCGCCGGGGCCACCGAGGCGGCCTCGCCGAGGGCGGCGATGAGCAGCCGCGCGTTCAGCCGGGTCACCGCGATGCCGAGCTGGTCGAGCTGCATCTCGTTGGCCCCCAGCTCCCGGGCCGTCCCGATGTAGTCGCGGGCCACCTCGCCCCCGCCGACCACGACGCCGAGCGAGCAGCCCGCCTCGCGGACCCGCTCGACCGCCGCGGCGTGCGCCCGGACCCGGTCGGCGTCGAGCCCCGGGGCGAGGACGCTCCCGCCGATGGACAGGACGACCTTCATCGGGCCCCGCTACCGGCGAGGTCGGCATAAGGCTTGTCAAGCCCCTGGCTCGTGGGGCCGGTTCCGGTCGGGCGCCCGCCGGTCCGTGACCGGCGCCCGGCGACACCTACAAGCGGGGGCGGACCCTGGTCAGGGGCGATGTACGCCATCGCCCTCCGGGGCCCGGACCTCGACGCCCTCCGCGACCGCCTCGTCGCCGGGCTCGCCCACCGGGGTCCCGTCGCCGTCGTCGAACGGGCCGACCGCGTCGAGCCGCCGACCGATGGCGTCGCGTCGGTGACGCGACTCGACGACGCCGGCCGGGCGACGACGGTGGTCGCCGAGGCGGCCCTCGACGGCGTGCTCGAGTCGCTGGCGACGGACTACGGGCTCGCGCTCGTCCTCGGCTTCGACGGCGTCGACCTGCCGGCCGTCGTCGTCGGGACGGACGAGGTCTCCGCGGCCGACGATCGGGTGCTCGTCACCGCGCCGTCGCTCGACGCCCTCGACCCGGCCGCGGTCGAGGCGGCGCTCGATGGCGTCGAGCCCCTCGAGACGCTCGCCTCCCTGGTCGCCCGGGCGAAGTCGGCGTCGGGTACCGACCGGGCCGGGGCCATCGCGACGTTCACCGGCCGGGTCCGCGCTCGCGACGCCCCGGACGACGTCGAGACGACCGCGCTGGAGTTCGAGAAGTACGAGGGCGTCGCCGACGAGCGGCTCGCGGCCCTCGAGGCGGAGCTCTCGGCCCGCGAGGACGTCCACACGGTGTTGATGCACCACCGGACCGGCGTCGTCGAGGCCGGCGAGGACATCGTCTTCGTGGTGGCGCTGGCCGGCCACCGCGACGCCGCGTTCCGGGCCGCCAAGGACGGCATCGACCGGTTGAAGGCGGAGGTCCCGCTCTTCAAGAAGGAGCTCACGGTCGAGGAGGAGTTCTGGGTCCACCAGCGGCCGAGTGGGCCCTGAGCCACGGAGCCGATACCGGCAACGTTGACCTTTTTTCAACCCCGATAAGCACCGGTTTCCCGGGCCGTCTCGGGCGTTATATCGGGTATCGATGCAAATAGAAACTGGGTGAAATAAAGGCGTAACGGTGGACGTAAAACGTCTAAACGTCTCTGCGGCGGCCATGAAACGAACGAAAACGTATCGTACGACCTGAAGGCGACCGAATTGACCCTAGTAATCCTTTCTTTATATAGGCACACCGCCGAAAGAAGCGGTCCACGATGAGCCAGACCGCCCACTCGTCCGCCCACGTCCAGCCCGAGACGAAGGAGGAGCGCCTCATTCGGTACCTCCGCTCGAAGGCCACCGCCGGGGACTTCTACTTCAAGAGCAAGTTCATCGCCGACGAGGTGGGCCTGTCCCCGAAGGAGATCGGCGCGCTGATGGTCAAACTGGCCGAGTCCGCGACGGACCTCGAGATCGAGAAGTGGTCGTACACGAGCGCGACCACCTGGCGCGTGGTCCCCTCCTGACTCGACGCGCCGTCCGAGCTGGCATCGAGCCCGCCATCCCCTGCCCTCCTTCCCTCCTCTGCCCTCCTTCCCTCCTCTGCCCTCCTTCCCTCCTCTGCCCTCCTTCCCTCCTCTGCCCTCCTTCCCTCCTCTGCCCTCCTTCCCTCC
>Ga0102944_1001344_pt1 | contig 16458 bp, 15 predicted proteins | sample SalPonD_shore_MG_FD_78172 | JGI IMG/M metagenome (GOLD analysis project Ga0102944, IMG submission 78172) | Salt pond soil microbial communities from South San Francisco under conditions of wetland restoration - Salt Pond MetaG... | ecosystem: Environmental > Aquatic > Marine > Intertidal zone >...
CTCGGGGCGATTAGGCCCGCTCAACCCCGTCGCGGCGAGGTCGCCGCTCCCACGACCTTCGCCAGACCTCGGCGGCCGGTCGAAGCGTTGTGGGAGGCCCGTCCTCGGGGCGATTGGGCCGGCTCAACCCCTTCGCGGCGAGGTCGCCGCTCCCACGACCTTCGCCAACCCTCGGCGGCCGGTCGAAGGGCTGTGGGAGGCCCGTCCTCGGGGCGAGTCCATGGGCGGCGCGGCCACCCAGACCGTTCGCGGTCGTAGGCCGCTCCTGCATGTCTACCGCATCCCCAGCTCTTCGCCTTACCCCCCAAAAACCAAACCCGCCACCAAGGGCGGGCTTACGTACTCGATGATCCGCTCCGGCGTCAGACGCTGAACGACGAACCGCAGCCGCAGGTGGTCGCCGCATTGGGGTTGCGGATCACGAACTGAGCGCCCTCGATGCCTTCCACGTAGTCGATCTCGGCACCGGTGAGGTACTGGACGCTCATGGGGTCGATCAGCAGGGTGACGCCGTTCTTCTCGATGGCGGTGTCACCGGCCTCTTCGTTCTCGTCGAACATGAAGCCGTACTGGAACCCGGAGCACCCGCCGCCGCTGATGTACACGCGCAGCTTGAGGCCATCGTGGTCCTCCTCTTCCATCAGCTGGCGGACCTTCTCGGCGGCGCTGTCAGTGAACTCCAGGGGCGGTGCGTTTTCTGCCACTGCTTCGGTCATGATATTGCGAATCCTGCGTTGGTCGGAACCTTTACCCTATTCTTGTGGGTAGGCAATCGTTTAGTCAATCGTTCACCGCATTGGTTCCCCCCGCAGCGCGGGAAACGCCGAGCCATCGCGCGGCTAGGGAAACACTGAAGTATTCCCGCGAGGCTCTGCGCGAATACTCCAGTGTTTCCCTAGGGGAGCACGGCGACGGCGTCCAGGCCCGCACGCTCGTCGAGGCCGAACATCAGGTTCATGTTCTGCACGGCCTGACCGGAGGCACCCTTGACCAGGTTGTCGATCACCGACAGCACGACCACGGTGTCGGAGGGACCGCCGGCGTGGGTGGCGATGCGGCACCAGTTGCTGCCGCGGACCGAGCGGGTTTCCGGGTGCGCGCCGCGCGGCATCACGTCGACGAATGGCTCTTCGGCATAGTGCCGGTCGAACACTGCCTGAACGTCCGAGCCGGCATCACGCAGCCGCAGATAGCTGCTGGCGTGCATGCCTCGGGTCATGGGCACGAGGTGGGGCACGAATGTCAGTCCGGGCACGTCGGCGCCGTACAGCCGCATGCCCTGCTCGATCTCCGGATGATGGCGGTGGCCCGAAGCCCCGTAGGCGCTGAAGCTCTCGTTCGCCTCGCAGAGCAGGGTGTGCTGCTTGGGCGTCCGGCCCGCCCCGGAGACCCCGGAGACCGCGTCGACGACCACGTGGGAGGTGTCGATCAGGCCATCCGCGATAAGCGGTCCGAGTGCCAGGAGCACGCAGGTGGGGTAGCAGCCCGGGTTGGCCACCAGCCGGGCCTCCCTGAGGGCCGCCCGGTTGAGCTCCGGCAGGCCGTACACGGCGTCCGCCGCCAGCTCCGGACAGGCATGCTCCATCCCGTACCAGCGGGACCACAGGTCCAAGTCCTTGAGCCGGAAATCCGCCCCCAGGTCGATCACGCGGGTGCCCTGCTCCAGCAGCTCCGGCACCATCTTCATGGCCGTCCCGTTGGGCGTGGCGAAGAACACCACGTCGCACTCGGCCAGGCGCTGCGGATCCGGCGCCGTGAACACGGTATCGAGGATGCCGCGCAGGTTTGGAAATAGGTCGGCGACGGGCGTGCCGGCATTGCCGCGGGACGTAATCACCGCAAGCTCGGCCTGGGGATGGGCGGCAATGAGCCGCAGCAGCTCGACCCCGGTATAGCCGGTGCCACCGACAATGCCCACGGATACCATTATTCACCTCTCTGACCGCACGGAACGCACCGGCACCCCGGCGGAGGCACCGCGCAGCGCGCAAGCCGTTGCGAAAACCTCATTCTAAGCGCGTTCGCCGCAGCGCACAAAGCGGCGGCACGCCACGCGCGTCTTGGGAATTGTTGAGCGCTTCCCTTGCATCTTGCCGGCACGCTGCGAAAATAGGCGTCTCCGTTTTCAAAGCGGCGCTTCAACAAGTTAGGGAAGCACGGGGAACCCGGCTGCGAAAGCCTCGGGGAACGGAAGCCGGGCACCTCCAGGCGAGTCGGGTTATCGTGGCGGTCAGGGCACAGGCGGATCGCTGCGTGCGCAGTCTCGGGCACGCGTAGGCGCTGTCGCGGACTCGGGTATACATTCCTCCCATGGCCGGGCTCCGGCACCGGACTCAGTCGCCATGGCACGGCTCGGCGACCAGGGCTAGTGCTGCGTGCCGCACGCGCCCGGCCAATCCGGCGCCGACAGACGAGCAACGAGGTCAATGAAGCAGAAGGACATCGAACACCTGGATTCCTCCGAGCCGTCGCCCTCCGAAGAGGAACAAGAACTACAGCCGCTGCACTCCGGCGTCATGTTCGGCCTCGCGGTCCTGGTGGGCATTTTCGGCGGATTCGGGTCCATCGCCTTCAAAGCGGCCATCGCCTTCTTCCAGAACATCTTCTTCTACGGCCACGTCGGCATCGGCTTCTCTACGGAGACCCATCTGCCGCCCAGCATCTGGGGCGCGGGCATCATCCTGGTGCCGGTGGTCGGCGCGCTGATCGTCAACTGGATTACCGAGACCCTGGCCCCGGAAGCTCGGGGCCATGGCGTTCCGGAGGTCATGAACGCCATCTACTACCGTCAGGGCAAGATACGCCCGGTGCTGGTGGTGGCCAAAGCGGTGGCCTCGGCGGTCTCCATCGGCACCGGCGGCTCGGTCGGCCGCGAAGGGCCCATCATCCAGATCGGCTCGGCGTTCGGCTCCACCATGGGGCAGATCATCCGCATGCCGGCGCGCCAGCGGGTGGTCCTCGTCGGCGCCGGCGCCGGGGCCGGCATCGCCGCGACCTTCAATGCCCCCATCGGCGGCCTGGCGTTCGCCATCGAGCTCATGCTGGTGTCCATTAGCGCCCGCACCGTGGCGCTGGTGGCCATCTCCACGGTCACGGCCACCTACATCGGCCGCTTCTATAGTGGGGTGGACCCGTCCTTCGACGTGCCCAACCTGGCCGTCTTCGAGAACCACCTGATCGGCTTCTACACGCTGGTGGCCTGCGTGCCGCTGGGGCTAATCCTCGGCCTCACCTCGGCCGGCTTCATCCGGACGCTGTACTGGATGGAAGACTGGTTCGTCGGTCATTTCAAGAACAGCTATCTGCGGCACATGGCGGGGATGTTCATCCTGGGCGTCATGATGTACCTGTTCATGCGCTACAGCGGCGAGTACTACGTCGCGGGCGTCGGCTACCCGACCATCTTCGACGTGCTCCAGCGGGTACTGTCCGATCCGCTGTTCCTCGGGATACTGTTTCTCGGTAAATGGCTGGCGACGACGTTGACCCTGGGCTCGGGGGCCTCCGGCGGCGTGTTCTCGCCGTCGCTGTTCCTGGGGGCCACCATGGGCTCGCTGTTCGGCAACTTGATCCTGATGATCTTCCCGTCCACCGGCGTCGATCCCGTGGTATTCGCCGTGGCGGGCATGGCGGGCATGGTGGGCGGCACCACCGGCGCGGTGCTCACCGCCATCACCATGATCTTCGAGCAGACCCGCGACTACAGCGCCATGCTGCCGATCATCACCACCGTCTGCCTGGCCTACGTGGTGCGGGCGCGGATCACGCGGGAGAGCATCTACACGCTCAAGCTGGTCCGCCGCGGCTTCGGCGTCCCCCAGGGCCTGCAGGCCGCCATCTCCGAGATCCGCAACGCGCGGACCATGATGACCCGCGACTTCGAGGTGGTGGAGGTCTCGCAGCTGCAGGAGTGGCAGGCGAAGTTCAAGCCCGGCGAGGGCAGCCGCTACGCGGTGGCGGTGGAAGACGGCGAGGTACTGGGTATCGTCCGGGAGGAGGTGCAGTACCTGCTGCGCGACGAGGACCCGGGGCCGCTCATCGACCGCAACTACTTCGCCGTCACCCCCAACACGACTTGGCCGGTGATCATGCGCGGCATGCGGGCCAAGGACTGCGAAAAGGTGCTGGTCTTGCGCAACCGCCGGACTCGCCGCGGCGAAGACGTGGTCGGCGTGATCACCGCGCGCGAGATTGCACGCACCGCCAAGGAAAGCGCCCACCTCATGGATTGAGGCCGCCTCCGGGGACACACTGAACCCTCAGCGTGTCCGTGACCAAAAAGGGGTCAATCCATGCTCTGGATCAAGGCATTCCATATTATCTTTGTGGTGACATGGTTCTCGGCGTTGTTCTATCTGCCGAGGCTGTTCGTCTATCACGCCATGGCCGAGGACGAGGTCGGACGGGAGCGCTTCAAGGTTATGGAGCGCAAGCTCTACCGCGGCATCATGACGCCGAGCGCCGTCCTGACCATCCTCTTCGGAGCGTGGTTGATCGTACTGACCCCGGCATGGCTCCAGCAGGGGTGGCTCCATGCGAAGCTCTTCCTGGTGGCGCTGCTCGTGGCCTATCACGTCTATTGCGGCAAGCTGCTGCGCGATTTCCGCGAGGACAGGAACAGGCACAGCCACGGCTGGTATCGGTGGTTCAACGAGGCGCCGTCGCTGCTGCTGGTCGCCATCGTGATCCTGGTGGAGGTCAAACCCTTTTGAATGCGATAAGCCATTGACCCGATGCCAGAATCGACAATAAGCGCTATCATTTGGGAGTATGAGACTTTGGCAATTGCGGCTTTACGAGACAGTGCCATGAGCGCAGACGACAGCACCGCAGAAGCACCCCGCAAAATGATGGCGGCCCGCCTGCGGGCGGCAAACCTGCGCGCGACCCGACAGCGGGTCGGGCTGGCGGAGCTGATTTTCGGGTCGAGCCACCGCCACATGACCGCCGAACAGCTGTACTCGGAGGCCCGCTCGGAGGGCCTGAACGTCTCGCAGGCGACAGTCTACAACACACTGCACAGCTTTCTGGAAGCGGGGTTCCTGCGTGAGATCGTGGTGGATCCGCGGCGCTCGTATTTCGACACCAACACCGCGCCTCACCATCACTTCTACTACGAGGACGAAAATCGGCTGGAGGACATCTCGCCCTCGGCCGTGCGTCTGGAACAGCTCCCGTCGCCACCGGCCGGCACCCGGATCAGCGACGTGGACGTGGTTATCCGCGTCAGCAAGCGCTAGGGAAACGTCGCTCACCATCGCGGCGGGGACGCCGTTCCCACAATCCTTCGGCGGCTTCCAGCGGTCAATGGAAGGGCTGTGGGCGCCCCCTTCTCCCCACGCCGGCCTGCGCGCCATTCGCGGTCGCTGGGCCGCGAGTGGCGCTTCGGGAACATGCTATGGGCTACTCCCCGGAATGCATCTGCGACTGCTGGTAGTTGGCCGCGCCGACCCGCTCGATGAGATCCAGCTGGGTCTCCAGCCAGTCGATGTGGTCTTCCTCGTCGTCCAGGATGTTCTGCAGGAGATCCCGGCTGACATAGTCCTGTACCGACTCGCAGTGGGCGATGCCTTCACGCAGCAGCGGGCAGGCTGCGTTCTCGGCCTTCAGGTCGCACTCCAGGATCTCTTTCACGTCCTCACCGATCAGCAGCTTGCCGAGATCCTGCAGGTTCGGGAGCCCCTCCAGGAACAGGATGCGCTCGATGAGACGGTCGGCGTGCTTCATCTCGTCGATGGATTCCCCGTACTCCTTATCGGCGAGGCGCGTCAGTCCCCAGTCCTTCAGCATGCGCGCATGCAGGAAATACTGGTTGATGGCGGTGAGCTCGTTGGTGAGTGCCTTGTTCAGGTACTGCAGGACATTCTTGTCGCCTTTCATTGGATGCTCTCCTGCCACGGCCGGATCGATGAGGCCGATTCTACTAACCGTCCCGGAAGTGTTGCCAGCTCTCGGCGGCATTGCACGCGCCCGGCACGGGCCGCCACGCGCCCCGCGCCGGTGGAGAGGAACGTCTTTCCGGGGGATCAGACGGCGGGCTGAGGCTCCGCCACGGCGGGGAAACCGAGCGGCTCCGCGGCCGCTACTCTGGCCTCGGCCAGCATCTCCCGGGCACAGGGTCCGCACTTGCCGCAGTCGCTGCAGATTCCGAGCTCGCGCCGCAGGTCGCGGAGCTTCGTGGCTCCCTGGTCGATGGCGTCGCGAACCTGGCGCTCGGTCACTGCGTGGCAGACACAAACATACATGGGCGCTACCTCATATCTATGGGGCTCAGGATATTCGCGAATGAGAGTAATTGTCAATTACAGAATTGATTTCAATACCCGGTTCGAGCCCATGGCGGCGGACACAGCACTGCCCCGCACCCGCCCTCGGCGGCGGAGCGAAAACCGTAGGAGCCCGGCTCGGCCGGGCGATTCCACTACCCGAATCGCCCGGCCGAGCCGGGCTCCTACAGCTGGTGCCGGTAGCCGTATCGAAGTCTACGCTCGGGCTGGCGGCTTCCCCTATTTGCCGGCCCGGATCAGGCTACCCAGGCCGGCCTTCTCGAGGGCGTCACGGATCAGGGAACGCACGTCTCCGGGGTACTCCATGGCCAGGGCCTGCCGGAGGAGGTCGCGGGCCTGACCGGAGCTGAAGCTTCGGATGACCCATTTCACCCGCAGCAGGTTGGCCGAGCTCATGGACAGGCCGTGCACTCCCATGGCCATCAGCAGCAGCGCGGAGCCCGGATCGCCGGCCATGCCGCCGCAGACGCTGACCGGCTTGCGGAAGCGCAGACCCGCCTCGGCGACGTCGTTGACGGCGCGCAGCACCGCCGGATGGAGCTCGTCGTAGAGGGACGCGACCCGCGGGTTGTTGCGGTCCACCGCCAGGAGATACTGGGCCAGGTCGTTGCTGCCCACCGACAGGAAGTCCAGCCGCCGCGCCAGGCTCTCCACCTGGTAGACCGCGGCCGGGACCTCGATCATCACGCCGACCTGCGGCACGTTGACCTCCAGGCCGTCCTCCTCCAGCTCGCGGCGGGCGCGCTCCAGCAGCTTGAGTGCCTCCTCCACCTCCTCCAGACGGCTGACCATGGGGAACATGATGCGCAGGGTGCCGTAGCCGATATCGGCGCGCAGCATGGCCCTCAGCTGGGTGAGGAAGATCTCCGGGTGGTCCAGGGTCATGCGGATGCCCCGCCAGCCCAGGAACGGGTTGTCCTCGTGGATGGGGAAATACGGCAGCGCCTTGTCGCCCCCGATGTCCAGGGTACGCAGGGTCACCGGACGGGGTGAGAATGCCGAAATCACCTCCCGGTACAGGCGGGCCTGCTCCAGCTCGCCGGGAAAGTGCTCGCGGATCATGAACGGGAACTCGGTCCGGTGCAGGCCCACCCCGTCACAGCCGCTTTCGATGGAAGAGCCCACGTCGGAGATGAGGCCGGTGTTGGCGTACAGGCCCACCCGGTAGCCGTCGGTGGTCTCCGCGGGCAGCGGCTGCAGCTGTTTCAGGCCCTCGGTGAGCTCCGCCTCCTCGCGGATCAGGCGCTTGTACTCCCGTCGCACGGCCCGCGCCGGCTCGACGTAGACCCGACCGATGTAGCCGTCGATGATGAGCTCCCGACCGTCCAGCTTCGGCGGATCCAGCTCGGTAACGCCCATCACCGCCGGAATGCCCATGGCGCGGGCCAGGATCGCCACGTGAGAGTTGCGCGAGCCCCGCGCGGAGACCACGCCGGCCAGCCGCTCGTGGGGAATCTCGGCGAGCTGCGAGGCGTTCACCTCCTGGCCCACCAGGATCGCGCTCTCCGGGATCTCGCGGGTGTCGGTGCCCACCATCTCCAGGCGCATCAGGATACGCCGGCCGATGTCGCGTATGTCCGCCGCCCGCTCCTTGAGATAGGCGTCCTCCATCTCGTCGAAGGTGCGCACGTGCTTGGTAATGGTCTCGCGCACGGCCCCCGCCGCCCAGTTGCCGGCGCGGATACCCTCCAGGGTATCCTCGATGAGGCTGTCGCTCTCGAGGATGCGCTGGTAGGCATCGAACAGCTCCTGTTCGCCCCGCGGCAGCGTGCCGAAGAGCCGCGTGGCCAGCTCCTTGAGCTCCTCGCGCACCGCCTGGACGGCGGCCAGGAAAGCCTCTTCCTCGAAACGGGGATCGTCGGCCGTCCGATCCGGCACGGCGTTGAGATCGGTGGGCGCATAAACCACGAGCCCTCGGCCGATGGCCACCCCGTTGGCGCCCGGCACGCCCCGCAGCGGACGCGAGCGGCGCGCGGTGCGGCGCTGCAGCGTCGCGATGTCGCCGCTGGCCTGGGCGTGAGCGATGACACCCGCCAACTGAGCCGCCATGGTCACCAGGAAGGCGACGTCGTCCTCCTCGAAGCGGCGGTGGGTCTGCTGCTGGACGACCATGACGCCGAGCAGGTTGCGGTAGTGGATGATCGGCACGCCGAGGAACGAGTGGAAGCGTTCCTCGCCGGTCTGCGGGAAGTAGCGGAAGCGCGGATGCTGGTCCGCGTTCTCCAGGTTCATGGGCTCCGCCCGCTCCGCCACCAGGCCCACCAGCCCCTCGTCGGGGCGCAGATGCACGCGTCCGACGGCGGACTCCTTGAGGCCTACCGTGGCCATCAGCGCCAGAGTGCCGTCCTCGGGGCTGCGCAGGTAAACGGAACACACATCCGCGCCGGTCGCCTCGGCGACGCGCTTGACGATGATGTTCAGCGCCTGGCCCAGATCCCGGGCGCTATTCACCTCCTGAACTATGCGGTGCAGAGTCTCCAGCATTCAGGGCATGTCCGGTAGCGGCAGGCTCACCGATGCCCCCCGCGCCGACCGCGGCCCAATTCCCGCGGCACGGTCGAGGGCGGCTCGGGTACTTCGAACGGGAACACCAGCGGGGCCAGCTCCATGAGCGCCCGGTGGTATACCTTGCGCTTGAAGAACACGACCTGCCGCATGGGTTCCCAGTAATCCACCCAGAGCCAGTGATCGAATTCCGGCTGGCCGCTGCCGTCCAGGCGCACACGCTCCTCCGAACCCACCAGACGCAGCATGAACCAGACCTGTTTCTGGCCGATGCAGACCGGCTTGCGATGATAGCGGATCAGGCGCCGAGGCAACCGATAGCGCAGCCAGCCCTGGGTACAGCCCAGAATCTCCACGTCGTCGGCGGTGAGTCCCACCTCCTCCGTCAGCTCGCGATACAGTGCCTGCTCGGGGGATTCGTGACGCTTGATGCCGCCCTGGGGGAACTGCCAAGCGTCCTGGCCGATGCGCCGCGCCCAGAAAACGCGGCCGGCGTCGTTGCAGAGAATTATCCCCACATTCGGCCTGAAACCGTCGGAATCAATCACTTAAAGACCTTTTGGCAGTCATTCCTTTGTTACGTATTTTTCCACAACCCGGCGAAGACCGGCAAACCGCTCCGATGCGCAGCACAGCCGCGGCGTCCGCGGCGCCATTTCGTATACCATAGGCCGCCTCTTCCCGAGACGGATGAAAACCATGGCGCTGGCCCTTTTCGATCTGGACAACACGCTCATCGCCGGCGACAGCGATCACTTGTGGGGCGAGTTCCTGGTGGAGCAAGGCATCGTCGACCGGGATACCTACCGCGAAGCCAATGACCGCTTCTTCCAGGCCTACCGCGACGGGACGCTGGACATCGACGCATACCTGCGCTTCGCCCTGGCGCCGCTGGCGGCCCACGAGCCGGAGCAGCTCTGGCAATGGCGGCGGGCGTTCGTGGACGACAAGATACGGCCCATCGTGCTGGAGTCCGGGCGCAGCCTGGTCGCGGGGCACCGGCGCGCCGGAGACGTTACGGTGATCGTGACGGCCACCAACCGCTTCGTCACCGAGCCCATCGCCGCGCTGTTCGGCGTCGACGAGCTGCTGGCCACCACCCCGGAGTGGACCGACAGTCGCTACACCGGCCGCGTCGCCGGCACGCCGACCTTCCGAGAAGGCAAGGTCACGGTGCTGGAGCAGTGGCTCGTCGAGCGCGGGGAGCGCCTGGAAGGCAGCACCTTCTACAGCGACTCCCACAACGATCTGGCACTGCTGGAGCGGGTCAGCCACCCGGTGGCCGTGGACCCGGACGCGGCGCTGCGGCGGACCGCCCTCGAGCGCGGCTGGCCCGTCATCAGCCTGCGCGGCGACGGCCCGGACACCCACGACCAGTCCTTCCACTGAGGCGATGACGGAGAACGAGCACCCCATCCTGGTATTCGCTCATGCCAACGGCTTCCCGGCCGGGAGCTACCGGCGCTTCCTCGATCCGCTTTCCCGGGACTACCGGATAGCGGCCCCGGAGAAGCTGGCCCACCACGCGGACTATCCGCCAGCGCCCAACTGGAGCGCCCTGGCGGACGAGCTGCTGGACTTCATCGCGGCCCGCACCCCCGAGCCGGTGATCGGCGTCGGACACTCCATGGGCGGCGTATTCACGTTTCTGGCGGCGCTGCGGCAGCCGCGTCGCTTCCGGGCCTTCGTCATGCTCGACCCGCCGGCACCGTTCGGGCCCAGCGCCTGGTTCGTGGCGATGGCCAAGCGCCTCGGCTTCGTCGACCGGCTCACGCCGGCCGGACGCACGGCGGGCCGGCGAGCCCATTGGCCGGACCGGGAGCAGGCGCTCGCCTACTTCCGCAGCCGGGACCTGTTCCGGAATTTCGATCCCCGCTGCCTGGAGGACTACGTGGAAGCGGGGACGGAGCGCACGGCGGAGGGCCTGCAGCTGGTCTACGATCCGGACCGGGAAGTGGCCATCTACCGCAACGTGCCTCACGACCTCATGACCCAGCCCGCCCCGGTACGCGTTCCCGGCGCCATCGTTGTGGGCAGCGCCTCGAACGTGACCCGTCGCAGCGACGCGCGCCGCATGGCGCGCCGGCACGACCTGCTCGTCAGCGAGGTGGACGGTGGCCACATGTTCCCGCTGGAACATCCCGGCGCCGCGGCCGCCCACGTGGGGCGAGTGATCGTACAGCTGCTGGACCGCGACGAGGTGGAGCGGCGGCGGAGCCGAGGGAAAGCCTGACAGGCTCGAAGCGGCCTACGTCTGCACGAGGCAGTTCGATCAGGGCACCATTGCCTCACCCATTATACCAAACGCGCTTTTGCATCGATTGGGTATACTTGAATTACATTCATCTCGACGCGACCCCGACACCATGCTGGAAATCCGCCATCTGGAGACGCTGCACGCCCTCCGTGATCACGGCACCCTCTCCGGCGCCGCCGCTCAGCTCAACCTCACCGGTTCGGCCCTGTCCCATCAGCTGATCACCCTCGAAGAGCGGCTGGGGGCGGATCTCTTCGTCCGCAGGACCCGGCCGGTGCGGTTCACCCGCGCCGGCAAGCAGCTGCTCGAGCTGGCCGACCGGGTGCTGCCGCTGATCTCGGAAGCGGAGCGAGACATCAGCCGCATCAGCGGCAAGCTCGCCGGGCGCCTGCACATCGCCATCGAGTGTCACAGCTGCTATCAGTGGCTGATGCCCACCCTGGATCGCTACCGTCAGGCCTGGCCCGAGGTGGAGCTGGACCTGACCGCCGGGTTCAACTTCGAGGCGCTGCCGGCGCTGCGCCGGGGCGAGCTGGACCTGGTGGTGACCTCCGACCCCCAGGAATCCGCCGAGATCATCTACCGCCCGCTGTTCCGTCACGAGGCCGTGTTCGCCGTAGGCCGCGGCCATCGTCTGGCGGAACGCCCCCATATCCTCCCCGAGGACCTGCGGGGCGAGACCGTCGTCACCTACCCGGTGGAGCGATCCCGGCTGGACGTGTTCAGCAGCTTCCTGGAACCGGCGGGGGTCGAGCCGGCCCATGTGCGCACGGCCGAGCTGACAGTGATGATCCTGCAGCTGGTGGCCAGCGGCCGCGGCGTGGCCATGCTGCCCAACTGGGCCCTTACCGAGCTGGGCAACGACAGCGCCGTGATCGGCGTGCCGATGGGCCCCGAACGCAAGTACGGCACGCTGTATGCCGCCGTCCGACAGGAGTCGGCGGAGTCGCCATACATCGCCGACTTCGTCGCCATGGCCCGGGAGGTTTCGTTCCAGACGCTGACGGGGATCAGCCCGGTGGGGGCGTAAAGCCTTTAGCCACAGATGAACACGGATGGACACAGATGTTGGGTGTTCGCGCCTTGCGGCGCTCGGACGGGTGATCCCGCCGAGAACGTCTTCACTGCCGCGGAAGTCGCGCCGGGGTCGACGCTCCCACGATGTTCCGAGGACCGGCACCCAGCTCTGGTCGCTCGACAACCCCCAACAATCTGCGTTCATTCGCGTTTATTTGCGGCTGACGATTTTTCAGTGCGATACCGCCTCCCGCGCTGACGGCCCGTCGTCGGCCTCCGTCCGCTCCCCGGCGGTCCGGTCGGCGCCGAAGCGGCGCAGGCGCAGGGAGTTGGTGAGCACGAAGATGCTGGACACGCTCATGGCCCCCGCGGCGAGCATGGGATTGAGCAGGAAACCGTTGAACGGGTACAGCACGCCGGCGGCCACCGGGATCAGGACGACGTTGTAGCCGTACGCCCAGACGAAGTTGAGCAGGATGGTGCGGCGGGTGCGCCGCGACAGGGACACCGCGTCGACGATGCCGCGCAGGTCACCGCGCATGAGTACCACCTCGCCTGCCTCGATGGCCACGTCGGTGCCGGTGCCGATAGCGATGCCCACGTCGGCCTGGGCCAGGGCCGGTGCATCGTTGATGCCGTCGCCGACGAAGGCGACGCGGCGCCCCTCACCCTGCAGGCGCTTGATCTCGGAGGCCTTCTGGTCGGGCAGGACCTCGGCCATGACCCGGTCGATGCCGGCTTCCCGAGCGACGGCCCGGGCCGTGCCGCGGTTGTCGCCGGTAACCATCGCCACCTCCATGCCCAGCCGCTGCAGGGCGGCCACCGCCTGCCTGGACCCGGATTTGAGCGGGTCGGCCACCGCGATCACCGCCAGCAGGCGGCCGTCGCGGGCCACGTACAGGGGCGTCTTGGCCTCCGCGGCCAGACGCTCGGCCGTCTCCTTCACCGGTGCGAGGTCGACGCCGAGGCGCTCCATGTAGCGGTCCGCGCCGACGTAGAGCTGGGCGCCTTCCACCCACGCCGCCACGCCGTAGCCCGGCTCGGCGCTGAATCCCTCCGCCTCGGGCAGCTTCAGGCCCTCGCCCCGGGCCGCTCGGACTATGGCCTCGGCCACGGGATGCTCGCTGAGCCGCTCGATGGCCGCTACCTGGCGCAGCACCCCGGCCCGCTCGCCCTCCTGGATTTCCAGGTCGGTGAGCTCGGGCTGGCCCACGGTCAGGGTGCCGGTCTTGTCCATGACCACCACGTCGGCCTTGGCCAGACCCTCCAGCGCCGCGCCGCGGCGGAACAGCACGCCCATACGGGCGCCCCGGCCGGTACCCACCATGATGGCAGTGGGCGTGGCAAGGCCCATAGCACACGGGCAGGCGATCAGCAGCACGCTGACCCCGGCCACGAAGGCAAAGGACAGAGCGGGATCGGGCCCGACCGCGAGCCAGATGCCGAACGTGACCAGGGCCGCGGCGATAACCGCCGGCACGAACACGCCGGCAATGCGGTCGGCCAGCAGCTGAATCGGCGGCTTCTCGGCCTGGGCGTCCTCCACCATGCGGATGATCTGGGACAGCACCGTATCCGCGCCGACCCGGGTGGCCCGGAAGGTGAGCGAGCCGTGCTTGTTGACGGTGCCGCCCACCACCTCGTCGCCGGCCTGCTTGGACACCGGCACCGGCTCGCCGGAAATCATGGATTCGTCCACGTAGGAGCTGCCCTCGGTCACCTCGCCGTCCACCGGCAGCCGTTCGCCGGGGCGCACCTGGACCGTATCGCCGGGGATCACCGCCTCCACGGCAATGTCTTCGGGCTCACCATCGCGGATCACGCGTGCGGTCTTGGCCTGCAGCTGCATCAGCGACTTGATGGCCTGGGAGGTCCGGCCGCGGGCGATGTGCTCCAGGTAGCGGCCTACCAGGATCAGGGTGACGATGACGCCGGCCGCCTCGAAATACGTCTGGGCGGTGCCCTCCGGGAAGATCTGCGGCACCAGCAAGGCCAGCAGCGAATAGAAATAGGCGGCGCTGGAGCCGATCATCACCAGGCTGTTCATGCCCGGGCTCCAGTGCCTGAGCTCCGCCCAGCCGGTGGCGTAGAAGCGCCGACCGGCGTAGAACTGCACCGGCGTGGCCAGCAGCAGCTCGACCCACATCCAGGCACGCTCCGGCATCACCCCGGCCATGGCGTGGCCGAGGCCGGGCAGCATCTTGCCCATGCTCACCAGCACGAGGGGCACAGTGAACGCGGCCGCCACCCACAGCAGACGCCGCAGGGTGCGGCCTTCCTCGTCGTCCTCTGCGTCCGCCTGGCCTGATGCCTGCGCCACCGGCTCGTAGCCGGCATCGCCGATGGCGGCCTCGATCCGGGCCAGGCTGACGGACTCGGGGATGTACCGCACCGTGGCCTTCTCCGTGGCCAGGTTGACCCCGGCCTCCACCACGCCCGGCAGCTTGCGGATGGCCCGCTCCACTCGGCTCACGCAGGAGGCGCAGCTCATGCCCTTGACGCCGATCTCGGCGCGCTGGGTGACCGGCTCGTAGCCGGCGTCCTCCACTGCCGCCAGTATGCGGCCGACGTCGCCCTGACCCTCCTCGAGGGTGACAGTGGCGCGTTCCGTGGCCAGGTTGACGCTGGCGCTGCTGACGCCTTCCTGACGGTTCAGCGCCCGCTCTACGCGGCTCACACAGGAGGCGCAGCTCATGCCTTTGACGCCGAAAGCGATTTCGCTGCTCATGAGGTCTCCGTATGCATCATGGATTTCACCTGCCGGTAATGGGTCCGTTACCCCCGCCTCACCGGTACTTCAGCACTTCCATCAGCTCGTCGACGATGGCCTGGGAGTCGCCGCGCTGGTCGGCGGTGACGACGTGATCGTGAAGGTGGCTGCGGAGCACGAGATCGCCGACCTTCGCCAGTGCCCCGTCCACTGCCTTCATCTGCTTGAGCACGTCGACGCAGTAGACCTGGTCCTTGTCCAGCATGCGCAGGATGCCCTCGACGTGCCCCTTCACCGACAGCAGCCGCCGCCGCGCGTCCTCCCGCACGGTGGGGTCGAGCTTCAGTCCGCAATGCGCGTCATCGGCCATACGGCCACCTCCACCTGTCCGCGGCTCACTCAGCCGTTGCTCACACGGGCCTGGTAGCCCTCTTCCTCGATCGCGGCAACCAGCGCCGTAGCGTCCGCGTGCCCGTCCACGACCGCCTCGTTCTTCTCGCGGCTCACGCTCACCACCTTGTCCACGCCGGGCACGGCCTTCAGGGCCTTTTCCACAGCGCCTTCGCAATGCCCGCAGGTCATGCCTTCCACCTCCAGACGGATCATGTCGTCCTCCTTCAAGGTCTTCCGGTAATCCACCCCACCTGGGGTGGGGTCCACAACTGTCAATATGCGCCTTTTCGATGTGGGTTTCAAGTGCCGGGGGTTGGCGACAGACGCGCCCGGATGCGCGGCGCCGGGCCCGGACGGCGGGCCCGGCCGATTCGCGCGGCACCGATCAGGACAGGTTCTCGACGCAGAGCGCCACGCCCTGGCCGCCGCCGATGCACATGGTGACGATGCCGCGGCGCACGCCGTCCCGGCGCATGGAGTGCAGGAGCCGGGTCGTCAGCACCGCCCCCGTCGCGCCGATGGGATGGCCGTGGGCGATGGCGCCGCCCTCCACGTTGACGATGTCCTCGGGAAAGCCAAGCTCACGGTACACCGCGATGGCGATGGCCGCGAACGCCTCGTTGATCTCGACCCTTTCGACGTCGGAGAGCGACCAGCCGGCTCGATCCATGGCCTGCTTCACTGCCGGCACGGGCCCCATGCCGAAGTAATCCGGCTCCACCCCGCCGACGCCGTAGCTCACCAGCCGGGCCATCGGCTGCAGGCCGTGCTGCTCCGCCCAGTCCCGGTCGGCCACGATCATCGCGGCAGCGGCTGTGTTCAGGCCGGGTGCGTTGCCGGCCGTGATGGTGCCGTCCTTGCGGAACGCCGGGCGCAGCTTCGACAGGCCTTCAACGGTGGTGTCGCCGCGGTTGTGTTCATCCTTGACGAACGGCACGGTTTCCTTCTTCACCTTCACTTCGACCGGCACGATCTCCTCGTCGAACTTGCCGGCCGTCTGGGCCTCTGTGAACCGGTGCTGGCTGCGCACGGCCCACTCGTCCTGCTCGCCGCGGCTGATGTCGTAGCGGGTCGCCAAGTCCTCCGTGTGCCAGCCGGAGTGCTGATCGGAGAAGGCGTCGTTGAGACCGTCCCGGAGCATGCTGTCGAACAGCTGCACGTGGCCCATGCGGTTGCCCCAGCGGCCGTTCATCTCCAGGTACGGCGCCTGATCCATGTTCTCCTGCCCGCCCGCCACGGCACAGCTGATCGCCCCCAGCATGACTTCCTGGGCGGCCGTGGCCACGGCC
>Ga0102944_1001345_pt1 | contig 16433 bp, 14 predicted proteins | sample SalPonD_shore_MG_FD_78172 | JGI IMG/M metagenome (GOLD analysis project Ga0102944, IMG submission 78172) | Salt pond soil microbial communities from South San Francisco under conditions of wetland restoration - Salt Pond MetaG... | ecosystem: Environmental > Aquatic > Marine > Intertidal zone >...
TGCTCGAGCCGGGAGAGGAGCTGCCGGCCGTCGAGGCGCCGGAGAAGACCGGCGACCGGCCCGCAGCCGCCGGCGACAGCGTGGAGGCTGCATCGCCGCCGGACCGGACCGCGGTGCAGAGTGCGACACCGTCAACTTTGACGTCGCCATCAGCGCCGGGCCGCATTGCCGCCTCGCCGGCGGCGCGGCGGATCGCCCACGAACAGGGACTGGCGCTGGGTGACGTGACCGGGTCCGGTCCCGGCGGACGCGTCTACGCGGACGATGTCGCCGGCAGGCCCCATCGGCCCGCGCAGGCGCCGGCGGCAGCGGGGGACGCGATCGAGGACCGCACCGTTTCAACCCGCCACGGCGCCCTGCACGCCCGCGTCTGGCATGCAGCGGTCCCGGGAGCACCGACCGTCGTCCTGGTGCACGGGCTGTTCGCGGACACGACCGCCTGGGTCGGAACGGCCACCTCTCTCGTTGAGAGGGGCTTCGAGGTGGTGGCAGTCGATCTGCCCTGTCACGGGGAGAGCAGCGCGGACGCGGTGGCGTTCGGGGACGTCGTCGAGGCGACCGCCGAGGCCGTCGCGACCATGACCGACGGCCGGCCCATCGCGCTCGTCGCACACTCCTACGGCGCGGCGGTCGCCGCCCGGGTGGCGCGCAAACCCGATCTGGCGGTGAAAACGCTGGTCCTGCTCGCGCCGCTGGGGATGGGCCATCGCGTCGATCAGGACTTCATCGACGGTATGGTGGCGGTACGCTCGGCCGGCGACGCCGAAGCCCAGCTGAGTCGGCTGACGGTCGCGGGCAGCGCGCCCTCGGGCCGGTACCTGGACGAGCTCGCGGCCTCTCTCAGGGCACGCAGCGATCGCCTGGGCGCACTCACGGCGTCGGTCAGCAGTGGCGGCCTGCTCCGCATCAGCATCCTCGACGACCTGGATGCGCTCAATATCACGGATATACGGGTGGTCGTGGGGACTGCCGACGCGATCATTCCCTGGGGCGATGCACTCAATGCCCCGCCACGGGTCGGGGTCCACGTGCTGCGGGACGTGGGCCACATGCCCCAGTGGGAAGCGGCGTCCGTCGTCAACGACATCGTGCAGCGGGCCGCCCGGGGCGGCTAGCCGGCGTCTAGCCGCGGGCGCGCTCGCGCAGGTAGGCTAGATGGGTTTCGTCCGAAATGTCCGAGGCGGAGGCCGGCTCGCTGAGGAGTAGCTCGAGCGCTTCGCGGTCGCTGACGTGCGTAAGCTTCATGTTGCGCAGGCTACCCACCACCAGACGGGGCCGGTAACCGAGCTGCTCCATCGCCGACGCCTCGTCCGTCGCCGGTAGTCCGCGCTCGACGGCCCGCTCCAGGGCGCGCAACAGCAATCCGATGGGGAAGTACTGTGGTGTCTGGGCCGCCCACAGGCAGTCGCGGGGAATCGTCTTCTGCACCTGCCGGTTTTCCGGCGAATGCTTGAGCGTGTCCCCTACCGGCAATGCCAGTAGACCGCCATGGACGTCGTCGCCGACCGCATCGACCAGTTCCTCGGCCTGCCCGGTCCGCAGCCCCGGGCGGGCGGCGTCGTGAACCAGAACGCGGTCCCACTCGTCGGCGCCGCGCGCCAGCAGGTCCCGCAATGCCGCACGCACCGAGTCCTGACGCTCCGCGCCTCCCAGGCAGGCGCGCACAAGCGGGTGATGAGCCTCGTCGATACCCGCCCAGTGCGGATCCTCGGCGCCGAGCGCGACGGTGATCCCGCTGATGCCTTCGACGCCCAGCAGTGCCCGCAGGCTCCAGCTCAATACCGGACGACCGGCAAGCAGCACGTACTGCTTCGGCCCTACTCTGCCGAACCGGCGCCCGGAACCTGCGGCCGGGACGACCCCCCAGATGCGGAAATCACTCATTGACAACCTGGTAGAAAGTCTCGTCGTCACGAACCATACCCAGCTCACGCCGGGCGCGTTCCTCAACCGCGTCGTCTCCGGTCTTGAGGTCGCGGACATCCGCCTCCAGGGCAGCATTCCGTTTCCGGAGACGGTCGTTCTCCACGCGCTGAGCCGCCACCTTGTGGCGCAGGTTCACCACCTCCGCCACGCTCCCATCCCCCAGCCACAGGCGGACCTGCAGCACGAGGAGCAATGCAGCCAGGATGGCGATCAGTCCGCGCATGGCCGCTGCGTCCTCAGACCCCGCCAAACGCTTTCAGGTTCGGGAAGGCACGCATGCCGGCGTAGGTCGCATCGGCCCCCAGCTCCTCCTCGATGCGGAGCAGCTGGTTGTACTTGGCGACGCGGTCGGAGCGGCACAGCGAGCCCGTCTTGATCTGGGTCGCCAGGCTGGAGACCGCAAGATCCGAGATGGTCGTATCTTCCGTCTCGCCGGAGCGGTGCGAGATAACCGACGTATAACCCGCCCTGTCCGCCATTTCGATGGCGTCGAGCGTCTCGGTCAGAGTGCCAATCTGATTGAATTTGATCAGGATCGAGTTGGCCACTCCCCGGTCGATGCCCTCGCTCAGGATGCGCGTGTTGGTTACGAACAGATCGTCGCCGACGAGCTGGACGCTCTCCCCGAGGCGGTCCGTAAGGGTCTTCCAGCCGTCCCAGTCGTCCTCGGACATGCCGTCCTCGATGGACACGATGGGGTACTTCCCGGCCCACTCCGCAAGCACCGCAGCGAACTCGTCCGCGGAAAAGACCTTGTCCTCCGATTCGAGGTGATAGGCCCCCTCCCTGTAGAACTCCGAGCTCGCCGCATCCAGCCCGAGCCACACCTGCTCGCCGGTCCGGTAGCCAGCCGCCTCGACCGCCTCGAGGATGACCTCGATGGCCGCCTCGTTGGAGGGCAGATCCGGCGCGAAGCCCCCTTCGTCGCCGATGGCCGTTGACAGACCGCGGCCCGCCAGCACCTTCTTCAGGCTGTGGAATACTTCCGTGCCGCAGCGCAGGGCCTCGCTGAAGCGGTCGAAACCCACCGGCAGCACCATGAACTCCTGGATGTCCACGCTGTTGTCGGCGTGTGCACCCCCGTTGAGGATGTTCATCATCGGCACCGGCAGGACGTAGGGCCCTTCCGGACGCAGATAACGGAACAGCGACTGACCCGCATTGACTGCGGATGCCCGTGCGACCGCGAGCGAGGCCGCGAGGATCGCATTGGCCCCGAGACGACCCTTGTTGTCCGTGCCGTCGAGCTCGATCATGCGCTCGTCGATAGTGCGCTGGTCCGTGCCCTCCATGCCCACGAGCGCATCCCGAAGCTCGGAGTTCACGTTGCTGACGGCCCTGGTGACGCCCTTGCCGAGGTAGCGCTCCTTGTCGCCGTCGCGCAGCTCCACGGCCTCCCGCGTACCGGTGGAGGCACCGGAGGGCACCGCCGCCCGGCCGAACGCACCGGTATCCAGAAGGACGTCGGCCTCGATCGTGGGATTGCCGCGGGAATCGAGGATTTCGCGTGCACGGATCGTCTTTATGGTAGCCATCGCTTCGGTATTTCCTCCGTTTGGTCCGGTGTGGCGCCAGACGCCACACCGGTGGTCGTCCCGGACCCGTCGGCGCCCGCAGAGCTAGCGCAGGTCCTGCTCGATGAAACCGTGTCTCTTCACTGTCTCGTCGATCTCCTTGAGCGTCTCCAGGAGATCGCGCATGCGCGGCAGTGGCCAGGCATTGGGCCCGTCGGAGAGCGCCTTCTCCGGCTCGGGATGGGTCTCCATGAACACCCCGGCCACGCCGCTCGCCACCGCGGCCCGGGCCAGCACCGGCACGAACTCCCGCTGCCCGCCGGACACCTTGCCCTACCCGCCGGGGAGCTGCACCGAGTGGGTGGCGTCGAACACCACCGGACAGTGACTGTCTCGCATCACTGCCAGAGCGCGCATGTCAGAGATGAGGTTGTTGTAACCGAAGGAGACACCGCGCTCGCAGACCAGGATGCGGTCATTGCCGACCGCACGCGCCTTGTCAACGACGTTCACCATGTCCCAGGGTGCGAGGAACTGCCCCTTCTTGATGTTCACCGGCAGCCCCTGCCGGGCGACGTTCTGGATGTAGTTGGTCTGACGGCACAGGAAGGCCGGCGTCTGCAGGACGTCGACCACCGAGGCCACCTCGGCCAGCGGAGTGTCCTCGTGCACATCGGTCAGCACGGGCACACCGATCTCCCGCTTCACCATCTCCAGGATGCGCAGCCCCTCCTCCATGCCCGGACCGCGGAAGCTCGAGGTGGAGGAACGGTTAGCCTTGTCGAAGGAGGATTTGTAGATGAAGGGGACATGCAGCTCGTCGCAGATCTCCTTCAGCTCACCGGCGGAATCCACAGCGAGCTGCTCGGACTCCACCACGCAGGGGCCGGCGATTAGGAAGAACGGTCGCTGGAGCCCGACCTCGAAACCGCAGATATCCAGTTCGTCGCTCATGTCAGGCCTCCGTCGCGGTGGCCGTGCCTGCCGGGCTGCGCCGGGTCTCCGATTCACCGTAGTCGGCCGCGGCGCGCACGAAGTTCGTGAACAGCGGGTGTCCGTCACGCGGCGTGGACGTGAACTCCGGGTGAAACTGGCAGGCCAGGAACCACCGATGGTCCGGCAGCTCGATCACTTCGGCCAGGTGGCTGTCCCGGGACCAGCCCGAGATCCGCAGCCCGGCGGATTCCAGCCGCTCGGCGTAATTGCTGTTGAACTCGTAGCGGTGGCGGTGGCGCTCGCGAATGACGTCCTTGCCGTAGATATGATGGGCCAGAGAGTCTCGCTCAAGCACCGCCGGCTGGGAACCGAGACGCATGGTTCCGCCGAGGTCGGAGGTCTCGTCGCGATACTGCATCAGCCCCTCCTCGTTCATCCACTCCGTGATCAGACCGATCACCGGATGCTGCGGATGCGTCAGGAACTCGGTGCTGTGCGCGCCCTCGAGACCGGCCACGTTGCGTGCGAACTCGATGGTCGCAACCTGCATGCCGAGGCAGATCCCGAGAAACGGGATCCCCGTCTCCCGAGCATAGCCGGCTGCGGCGATCTTGCCCTCCACGCCGCGTTCGCCGAACCCGCCGGGCACCAGGATGCCATCGACATCGCCGAGAATCTCCGGACCCTGGCGCTCGATCTCCTCCGAGTCGACGTAGCGGATGTTCACGCGGCGGCGGGTCTGGATGCTGGCGTGGCGCAGCGCCTCGTTGAGGGACATGTATGCGTCGGCGAGATTCACGTATTTGCCCACCATGGCGATCGTGACCTCGCCTTCCGGATGCTCCATGGCGTCCACGACGCGCTGCCAGTCGGCGAGGCTCGCCGGCGGCAGCTCCAGCCCGAACTTGTCGGCAACGATGTTGTCCAGCCCCTGCTCGTGGAGCATGGCCGGCACTTTGTAGATGTTGTCCACGTCGAGTGTGGAGATCACGGCCTTCGGCTCGACGTTGGTGAACAGCGCGATCTTGCGCCGCTCGTCCTCGGGAATCGGGCGGGAGGCACGGCACAGCAGGATGTCGGGCTGGATGCCGATGGAACGCAGCTCCTTGACGGAGTGCTGCGTGGGCTTGGTCTTCATCTCGCCCGCGGTGCCGATGAACGGCACCAGGGTAAGGTGAACGTAGAGGCAGTGCTCGCGACCGAACTCGGAGCCCATCTGGCGGATCGCCTCCAGGAACGGCAGCGACTCGATGTCACCCACGGTGCCGCCGATCTCCACCAGGGCGATATCGGCGTTATCGGCGCCCTGCTCCACGGAACGCTTGATCTCGTCGGTGATGTGGGGAATGACCTGAACGGTACCGCCCAGATATTCGCCATGACGCTCCTTGCGGATGACGTTCTCGTAGATGCGCCCCGTGGTGTAGTTGTTGTTCCGCGTCATCCGGCCGCGTATGTAGCGCTCGTAGTGCCCCAGATCCAGGTCGGTCTCGGCGCCGTCGTCGGTGACGAACACCTCGCCGTGCTGGAACGGGCTCATGGTGCCGGGATCGACGTTGATGTAGGGATCGAGCTTGACCATCGTGACCGACAGGCCACGCGCCTGCAGGATGCTTCCCAACGAGGCGGCGGCGATGCCTTTGCCCAATGAGGACACGACACCGCCCGTGATGAATATGAATCGCGTCATATGGACCCAGGAGCTGAAGGACTGGCTTGGAGACGCCGGGTAGTCAATGCGGCTAGAAGTTACCAGAACGCCCGTTGGCGCACAAACGCCGCCCGCCGCGTCAGCGCTGCCTGCGCGCCCGCCAGAAAGGCTCCCAGACCGCCAAATAGCCGCCTTCACGGGCGCAGTCATCGGCCACCGCGACGCCCGGCACGCAGACCACGCGCTCACCGACCCGGAGCAGCGGCAGCCGCGCCCGCTCCCAGGGGGGCAGCCCGGATTCCCGCAGCAGATCCTTCACGCGCCGGTCGACGCCGTGCAGCCGCAGGCGCTCTCCGCCGCTACGAAATCGCAGACGCCATGCCCCCGCGATCGCCTCCGGCGCCAGCCCGGTGCCACTCGCGCGCGAGAAGCACAGACGTCCCACGTCCGCCACGGTAACGGGGTCCGGGCCATGACCCGGGTAGTCACGCTCGGGGACCGCGGGCAACGTCGCCGGCAGTAGCCACAGACGACCGGCATGACGGCGGATTCGGGCATCGGCCCAGCGCAGCTCCGGCTGGCGATCCGGTCCGGCGTCGAGCAGATCCGACAGGCCCCGCTCGAGCCGGTTGCGCCCCGGCGGCCGCAAGCCGCGCCGCTCGAGCCAGCGGCGCAGAATCATCGCCCGCACATCGGGCTGGCGCGCGCGCAGACGCTCCACATCCACCGTCTCGTCGTCGCCGAGCCAGGCGTCACAAAGGTCGGCGACCGTCGAGCGGTTGTCCCGCGCATGACCCGCCGCCCGTGCAACGCGGGCGGCGACATCCGGCCATCGTGTCTCCAGGCGCGGCAGAAGCTCGTGACGCAGGAAATTCCGGTCGAAAGAGCGATCGCGATTGGCTGGATCATCGAGCCAGTCCAGCCCGCTAGAGCGCACATAGGCGATCAGCTCGGCCCGGGTGGCCCCAAGCAGCGGACGGGCCAGCATCCCACCGCCGACGGGGCGATACGCGGGCATGCCGGCGAGACCGTCCAGGCCGCTACCACGGAACAGGCGCAGCAGCACCGTTTCCGCCTGATCATCCCGGTGATGGGCGGTGAGTAGCGTACCGCCGTCCGCGAGCACCCGCTCGAAGACGGCGTAACGCGCGTGCCGCGCTGCGGCCTCGACACCCTCGCCCCGCGGTGTTACCGCCACGCGCTCAACATGGAGCGGCACGGCCAGCGATCGGCACACGGAGGCGCAGTGCGCGGCCCAGGCCTCGCTGTCGGGATGCAGACCGTGATCGACGTGGACCGCACTGACCGGTCCGAGCGCGGTCGCGGCATGCAGCAGGGCCAGTGAATCGGCACCGCCGCTGAAGGCCACCCACAGGGGCGGCGTGACGGGAAGCGCGTCGAGCGCGGCGCGCAGGGTTTCGGGACCGAATGACATCATCACACGCTCCCGGCTATCGCCTGCCGGTCGGCTATTCGCGGTACTGTCCGACGCTCATCAGCCGCTTGTAACGCGCTTCGAGCAGCTCCTCCGGCGCCGTGCCGTCGATCCTGGCGAGGGCCTCGATGAAATGCTCGCGCAGGCTGTCCGCCGTGGCGCCCCAGTCCCGGTGGGCGCCGCCCAGGGGCTCGTCGATGACATCGTCCACCAGACCCAGCTCGTGGAGCCGCGTGGCCGTGATACCCATTGCTTCGGCGGCCTCCGATGCCTTCTCGGCGCTCTTCCACAGAATGGACGCACAGCCCTCGGGGGAGATCACGGAATAGGTGCTGTACTGGAGCATGCTCAGGCGGTCGCCCACGCCGATGGCGAGCGCGCCGCCGGAGCCACCCTCGCCGACGACGGTGCACAGCACCGGCGTGCGCAGGCGCGCCATGACCTTGAGGTTGCGCGCGATGGCCTCGCTCTGCCCCCGCTCCTCGGCGCCGACGCCGGGGTACGCGCCCGGCGTGTCGATGAAGGTGATGACGGGGAGACCGAAGCGCTCCGCCATCTCCATCAGACGCAGGGCCTTGCGATAGCCCTCGGGCCGCGGCATGCCGAAATTGCGCCGGATCTTCTCCTTGGTGTCCCGACCCTTCTGATGACCGATGATCATCACCGGCCGGCCGTCGAGTCGTCCGATGCCGCCCACGAGCGCCTCGTCGTCAGCGTAGGCACGATCACCGTGGAGCTCCTCGAACTCGGTGAAGATGTGCTCGACGTAGTCGAGCGTGTAGGGACGCTGCGGGTGGCGCGCGATCTGCGCGACCTGCCAGGCGGTAAGCGAGGAGAAGATCTGCTCGGCGAGCTGCCGGCTCTTTGCCTGAAGCCGCCCGATCTCCTCGCTGATGTTTACGTCGGCGTCGTCGCCAACGTAGCGAAGCTCCTCGATCTTCGCTTCAAGCTCGGCGATGGGACGCTCAAAATCCAGAAAATTCAGGTTCATGGGTGCCTTGTCCGCGTCCAGCCCTCGGCGCAAACCGCGATCATAACACGCATACCCGCGCAATGCGGGCGCGTGGCGGCCGGCGTAGCGGCGCTCAGTAGTCCAGTCTCACACCGTCGGGATCGACGATCTGGCCGAGGCGCTTTATGAGCTCGTCGGTGGGGCGCACGCGCCAGGCTTCGCCCAGACAGAGCTGCGCCGAGGCGGCCCGACCGCGGTACTCGATCCAGACCGGGCAGCTGCCCTCGCGATAGGGCGACAGCGTCTCGCGCAGGTCGGGAATGAAGCCGTTTCCGGCGCGGTCGGCGTTCACCGCCATCACCAGCCGGCGCGCGAAGGTCTCGCGGGCCTCACCGATGTCGAGGATCCGCTCCGCCGATACGCGGAAGGCATCGCTGAAATCGTCGTACCCGAGTTCCCCCTCGATGACCAGCAGCTGATCCATGGTCATCAGATGGCGGAACCTGCCGAAGGCTTCCGGGAAGACGATGACATCGAGCCGCGCGGTGCGGTCGTCGAGGGTCAGGAAGCCGAGGCGCCCGCCGCTCTTGGTCGGCCGCGCGCGCATCGCGACCACAAGGCCGGCGACGGTGACCTTCTGGCCACCACCACGGCGCCCCGCCGCCGACGTCTCGCTCATGCCCATGCCGGTGGCGACACGATTCAGCCGGGCGGTGACGATGCCGTTGAGCTCGCGCTCGTACTGATCGATAGGGTGACCCGTGAGGTACAGACCCAGGGTCTCCTTTTCCGCGGCGAGCCGCTCCTGCTCGCCCCACTCGGGCTGCGCCGGGCCCTGCTCCGCGGGCCGGGCGGCCACCGACGGCCCGGCGCCACCGAGGCCGAACAGGTCGTCCTGCCCGGCATCCTGGTTACGGGTCTGCTGCTCCGCCGCCTTGAGCGCCTCGGGAAGGCGGTGCATGGCCGTCGCACGGTTCTCCGTCAGGGTGTCCAGGCATCCCGAGCGGATCAGCGCCTCGAGCACGCGCTTGTTCACCCGCCGGAGGTCGACGCGGCGGCAGAGATCGAACACGTCGGCGTAGTCGCCGTTGCCCTCGCGCTCCTCGAGCAGCGCCTCGATCGCCGACTGCCCCACGCCCTTCACCGCGCCGAGGCCGTAGACGACCGTGTGCTCGTCGCCGGCGCGGAACCGGAAGTCCGAGCGGTTGACGTCCGGCGGCTCCACCGTGAGCCCCATGGTGCGGCACTCGTCGATGAGCGTGACCACCTTGTCGGTGTTGTCCATGTCGGAGGACAGCACCGCCGCCATGAACGGCGCCGGATAGTGCTTCTTCAGCCACGCGGTCTGGTAGGACAGTAGCGCGTAGGCCGCCGAGTGCGACTTGTTGAAGCCGTAGCCGGCGAACTTCTCCATGAGATCGAATATGCCCTCGGCGTGGGCCTTGCTGAGACCCTGCTCCTGGGCGCCCTTGAGGAAGATCTCGCGCTGCTTGGCCATCTCCTCGGGCTTCTTCTTGCCCATCGCGCGGCGCAGGAGGTCCGCGCCACCGAGGCTGTAGCCGCCGAGCACCTGGGCAATACGCTGCACCTGCTCCTGGTACAGGATGACCCCGTAGGTCGGCTTCAGCACCGGGATCAGGGCATCGTGCTGAAGCTCCTTGGTCGGATACGCCAGCGGCTTGTCGCCGCGCTTGCGCTCGATGAAGTCCTCGACCATGCCGGATTGCAGCGGCCCCGGCCGGAACAGCGCCACCAACGCGATGATGTCCTCGAACGAGTCCGGCTGCAGCCGGCGGATCAGGTCCTTCATGCCGCGGGACTCGAGCTGGAACACGGCCGTCGTCTGGCAGGCCTTCATCAGCTCGAAGGTGGGCGCGTCGTCGAGGGGGATCGCGGTGATGTCCAACGATGGCTCGCCGCGCTCGGCGTGAATGGCGTTCACCGCCTTCACGGTCCAGTCGATGATGGTCAGCGTGCGCAGGCCGAGGAAGTCGAACTTCACCAGCCCGACCGCCTCGACGTCATCCTTGTCGTACTGCGTGGCGAGCCCGGCGCCGCCCGGCTCGCAGTACAGCGGCGAGAAGTCGGTGAGCGCGGACGGCGCGATCACCACACCGCCGGCGTGCTTGCCGACGTTGCGCGACAGGCCCTCGAGCTTGCGCGCCATGTCGAGCAGGGTGCTCACGTCCTCGTCGTCGTTGTAGAGCTGTCGCAGGTCCTCTTCCTGCTCAAGGGCCTTGTCCAGCGTCATGCCGAGCTCGAAGGGGATGAGCTTGGCGATGCGGTCCACGTAGCCGTAGGGATGCCCCAGCACCCGACCGACGTCCCGTACCACCGCACGGGCGGCCATGGTGCCGTGGGTGGCGATCTGCGAGACCTTCTCGCGGCCGTACTTCTCGGCGACGTACTCGATGACGAGGTCGCGCTTCTCCATGCAGAAATCGACGTCGAAATCGGGCATGGAGACGCGCTCCGGGTTCAGGAAACGCTCGAACAGCAGGTCGTAGCGCAGCGGATCGAGATCGGTGATGCCGAGCGAGTAGGCCACCAGTGATCCCGCGCCCGATCCGCGACCCGGGCCTACCGGGATATCGTGCTCCTTCGCCCAGCGGATGAAGTCCGCCACGATGAGGAAGTAGCCGGGGAAACCCATCTGGCTGATCACGCCGAGCTCACGCTCCAGGCGTTCCTCGTAGTGCCGCCTGGTGGCCTCGGGGTCGGGGTCGCCCGGATCGACGATACGCTCCAGCCGCCGGGCCAGGCCGAGCTCGGACTCCCGGCGGAGGAACTCGTCGATGCCCATCCCCTCCGGCACCGGAAAGTCGGGCAGCACATTCTCGCCGAGGGTGAGCGTGAGGTTGCAGCGGCGGGCAATCTCGACGGTGTTCTGCAACGCCTCCGGCAGATCGGAGAACTGCTCGGCCATCTCCTCCGGCGTGCGCAGGTACTGCTGCTCGCTGTAGCGCCGCGGCCGGCGCTCGTCATCCAGCGTACGGCCGTCGTGGATACACACGCGCGCCTCGTGCGCCTCGTAGTCCTCGGAGCGGAGGAAGCGCACGTCGTTGGTCGCCACGACCGGCACGTCGCGCTCGGCGGCCAGCGCCACGGCGGCATGGACATGGTCCTCATCGCCGGGCCGGCCACAGCGCTGCACCTCGAGGTAATAGCGGTCACCGAAGAGCTCCAGCCAGCAGTCGAGCCGTTCGCGGGCGACGCGCTCCTGTCCCTCCACCAGCGCCCGGCCGACATCCCCGTCGCGACCGCCGGACAGCGCAATCAGCCCTTCCGACCACCGTTCGATCCACTGGCGCCGGACCACCGGCAGGCCACGATCCTGGCCTTCCAGATAGCTCGCACTGAGCAGCCGCGTAAGGCAGCGATAGCCCTCGTCGTCGGCGCACAGGAGGGTCATGCGCGCGTAGCCCTCCGGCGCCGCATCGTCCTCCACGCGCACGTCCGCGCCGATGATCGGCTTGATGCCGGCCGCCATCGCCGCGCGATAGAACTTCACCATGCCGAACAGGTTGCCCTGATCGGTGACGGCCACCGCCGGCATGGACGCCTCCGCCACCGCCGACACGAGCGGCTTGATGCGGACGATGCCGTCGCTCAGCGAGAACTCGGTGTGCAGGTGCAGATGTACGAAGCCGGTATCCATCTCCATCCGTCTCAGACCGCAGGGGACCAGTCCCGCACCGGGCGGAACGATCGACGGTGAATCGGCGACGGCCCCAGGCACTGCAGGGCGTCCAGGTGATCCCGGGTACCGTAGCCCTTGTGGCGCTCGAAACCATAGCCCGGGTAGCGCTCGGCCAGCGCCACCATCTCGGCGTCACGGGCCTGCTTGGCGATGATCGAGGCGGCACCGATAGCGGGCACCAGCGCGTCGCCACCGATCACCGCCTCCACCGGACAGGGAAGCACCGGACAGTGTTTTCCGTCCACCCACGCATAATCGGGTGCCAGCCGCAGTGCCTCCACGGCCCGGCGCATCGCGAGAAACGTCGCCTGGAGGATATTCAGGCGATCGATCTCCTCCACCTCGGCGCGCCCCAGGGCCCACGCCACGGCCGATTCGCGGATGAGCTCATCCAGCACCGCGCGGCGGCGCGCCGTCAGGGTCTTGGAATCGCCCAGTCCCGCGATCTCCCGTTCGGGGAGAATGACCGCAGCGGCAACGACGGGCCCCGCCAGCGGCCCGCGGCCGACCTCGTCGATACCCGCGCAGCGCCGCGCGCCCGCGGCGAGCTCTATCGCCATCTGCGTCACGAGCCCACCAGCGCTGCCAGGGCCTCGGCCGAACGGGTACCGGCACCGCGGCGAAGCAGTTCATGCTGCTCCCGGAACACGGCCTGCAGCGCCCGTGCCCGGCCCGGATCCTCGAGGATCGCGAGAACGCCCCCGGCGATGGCATCGGCAGTGGCGTCGTCCTGGATATATTCCGGAACCACCTCGCGCCGGGCAAGCAGATTGGGCAGCGAGACGTAGGGTATGCGAACCAGGTTGAACCGTCGCACCAGCCAGGCGGTGGCGGCGGCGACACGGTAGCCGACGACCATCGGGCGTTTCAGCAGCATCGCCTCCAGCGTCGCCGTGCCGGAGGCCGTGAGCACCACATCCGCCGCCCCCATCACCGTATCGGCATTACCCGCCACCAGCGTGGCCTCCACGCCCGCCTGGTGGAACGCGGAGTCCACTGCCGCGCGCAGGCCCTCGTGCGCCACCGGCACCACGAACCGCGTGTTCGGCCGGGCGGCGGCGATACGGCCCGCAGCCGCGGCGAACAGCGGCGCCAGCCGTCCGACCTCTCCGCCCCGGCTGCCCGGGAGGACGGCCACGACCGGCGCGTCGCCGGTGATTCCGAGCGCGTCACGGCATCCTGCCACGTCCGGCTCGAGCGGAAAGCGATCCGCCGCCGGGTGCCCGACGAAGGTCACGGGCACCCCGTGCGCCTCGTAGAAGCGGGCCTCGAAAGGGAACAGGGTCAGCATCATGTCGACGGACCGCGCAATACCCTTGATACGGCCCTGGCGCCATGCCCAGACCGAGGGGCTGACGTAGTGCGCCGTCTTGATTCCCGACTCGCGCAGACGGCGCTCGAGCCCGAGGTTGAAGTCGGGCGCGTCAATGCCGACGAACAGATCCGGCGGCTGGGCGCGAAGATGACGCACGAGCTGGCGCCGAACGGCGAGCAGGCGCGGCAGGTGACGCACCACCTCGACCAGCCCCATGACAGAGAGCGTCTCCAGGGGATAGAGCCCCATCAAACCCTCGCGCAACATCGCCGGACCGCCTATACCCTCGAACCGGGCACCCGGGAAACGCAGCTTCAGGGCACGCATCAGATCCGCGCCCAGGAGGTCTCCCGAGAGCTCTCCCGCGACGATGGCGATTCGTTTCATGGGGTGCGATACCTGGCCACCGGAGCGAGTCAGCGGATGATGCCGCGTCTGCTCTCGCGCACGAAGCGCTCGACGCTGCTCACTTCCGGACATTCCGCGGACTGCCGGAGCTGCTCCAGGGCGTCCTCCAGCCGCAGGCCCGACCGATACAGAACCTTGTAGGCGCGTTTCAGCGCGCGCATGGAGTCGTTGCTGAAACCTCGACGCTTCAGACCCTCGGTGTTGACGCCGCGAGGCACGGCGCGCTGGCCCGCGGCCATGACGAAAGGCGGCACATCGCGGTCCACGTGCGCGCCGAACGCGAGAAAGGAGTGCTCGCCCAGGCGGCAGAACTGGTGCACCAGGGAATAGCCACCGAGTATCACGTCATCGCCGACGTACACGTGACCGGCCAGCGAGGCGTTGTTGGCGAACACCGTGCGGCTGGCGACGTCGCAGTCGTGGGCGATGTGGCAGTAGGCCATGATCCAGTTGTCGTCGCCGATATGCGTGACGCCGCCCCCGTCGCCGGTGCCCCGATTGATCGTGACGCATTCCCGGATGGTGTTGCGGTCCCCGATCTCCAGGCGGGTGCGCTCACCGCCGAATTTCTTGTCCTGGGGGATATCGCCGACCGAGGCGAACTGGAAGATGCGGTTCTCCCGACCGATGCGCGTCGGTCCCTGAATGACGACGTGGGGACCGATCCAGCTCCCGGAGCCGATCTCCACATCGGGCCCGATCACCGAGAACGGCCCGACGGTCACGTCCTCGGCGATCCTGGCGGCGGGATCGATGACGGACTGCGGGTCGATCACGGTCAGACTTCCCTCATCGTGCAGCGGATCTCGGCCGATACCGCCAGGGCACCATCGACCCGGGCCTCGCCGGTGAACATCCAGATGCCGCGCACGCTGCGGTTGACGCGCACCGACAGCTGCAGCTGGTCGCCGGGCTCCACGGGCCGCTTGAACTTGGTCTTGTCGACGCCGACGAGATAGAAGAGCTGCGAGCCGTCCGGCTGGAAACCGTCTGGCTTGGCCTCCTGGGTCTTGAAAGCCAGCAGCCCGCAGGCCTGGGCGATCGACTCGATGATCAGGACCCCCGGCATGACGGCCCGCTGCGGGAAATGGCCGGGGAAGAAAGGCTCGTTCACCGTGACGTTCTTGATGCACTCGATCGACTCGCCCGGCACGCAGGCGAGAACGCGATCGACTAGCAGAAAAGGATAGCGATGCGGCAGAAACTTCAGAATCTGATGTATATCCATGCTTACGGCGGATTGAGCCTGATTGTCCATTAGTCTTCCTGCTGATCCCGTTCAATGTCGGCGAGCCGTTTCTCCAGCGCTCGAAGTCGGCGCGCCATCTCGTCCAGCTGCGTGAATCTGGCCGCATTTCGGCGCCACTGCCGGTTCGGGGCCATGGGCGTTCCCGACGAGTACACCCCCGGCTCGCGGATGTCATGGCTGATCATCGACATGCCGGTGATCACGGTGCCTCCGGCGATCGTCAGATGACCCCCGATGCCCGCCGCACCCCCGATGCTCGTGCCGGGGCCGATGGTCGTGCTGCCGGATATGCCGACCATGGACGCCATCGCCGTGTGAGCTCCCACGTGCACGTTGTGTGCAATCTGCACCAGATTGTCGATCTTTACGCCGTCCTCGATCACGGTATCGCCAAGTGCCCCGCAGTCGATCGTGCTGTTGGCCCCCACCTCGACGTCGTCGCCGAGCACGACGTGGCCGAGCTGGGGTACCTTTTCCCAGCGGCCGTTATCATTGGCGAACCCGAATCCGTCCCCGCCGAGCACGCAGCCCGAGTTGAGTCGAACGCGCCTGCCCAGCACCGTGCCGGCATAGAGGGTGACGTTGGCGGCGATACGGCAACCGTCTCCGATGCGGCAGCCGTCGCCGATCACCGTACCCGGGCCGATGACGGTGTCATCGCCGATAACGGCGCCCTCTCCCACGACGGCGCACGCGCCTATATCCACACTACGCCCGACCGACGCCGACGCCGCGATTGCCGCGGCCTCGTGCACGCGGGACCGCGGCGGCGACTCCGGGTTCAGCAGTCGCGCCGCGCGGGCGAAGGCAAGATACGGGTTATCGCTTACCAGCAGCGCGGGGCGCGCGCCATCGGGAACGTCCTCCCGGCGCAGGATGACAGCCGTGGCCTCGGTCTCACCGAGGAAACGCTGATAGCGGGGGTTCGCGAGAAAACAGAGCTGCCCCGACACCGCGTTCTGCAGCGGCGCGACCTGCCGGACCCGAAGACTGGCATCACCAACGAGCGCACACTCGGTGAGCCGGGCGAGCTCCTCCAGCGATACGCCGTCCTCATCCCGCACCGTCGACTCCACTCCTAGCTATCGTGTGTCAGCGCGTCGCCGCTGACGCCCGTCCCATTCCCGAGCGGATACGCCGGCAGCGCGTCTGTTGCGTAGTATCGCCCCTCAGGAAAAGCCGAACAATTCGCCGCCGCGGCACGCTATTTCTTTTCATCCGCGGACTCGTCGTGCTTCTTGCGCAGCCGTTCGATGATCTTTTCGGTGACGTTCACCGCGTCGCTCGCATATATGACGCCATCGCTGACGATCAGGTCGTAGCCGTTGTCGCGGGCAAACTCGCCCA
>Ga0102944_1001346_pt1 | contig 16426 bp, 11 predicted proteins | sample SalPonD_shore_MG_FD_78172 | JGI IMG/M metagenome (GOLD analysis project Ga0102944, IMG submission 78172) | Salt pond soil microbial communities from South San Francisco under conditions of wetland restoration - Salt Pond MetaG... | ecosystem: Environmental > Aquatic > Marine > Intertidal zone >...
ACACCGAGCTCCTTCAGTGCCTGCAGATCGTCGCGGGCCGCCTCGAGCCGGTTCAGCGCCACCCCCTCCGTCAGCTCGACGGACAGACGCGGCACACGAGGCTGGCAGCTCTTCAGCGCTGCGATGGTATCGCGACAGGCTCGATCGGACGATATCTGGCCCGGAGACAGGTTTAGCGATAGAAAAGGAACGTCGGCGGACGGGCGTCCGGCGCACCATGACGACCATTCACGGCTGGCGGTGCCGATGACCCAGCGACCCAGCTCCAGGATCTGCCCGGTGTCCTCGGCAACGAAGAGGAAGTGTTCGGGCTCCAGAAGTCCCCGTTCCGGGTGTGCCCAACGCAGCAGTGCCTCGCCACCGATCAGGCGGCCGCTGGCGGCTTCGATAATCGGCTGGTAGTGGAGCCGCAACTGGTCCCGCTCTATGGCGCGCCCGAGCTCGCGCTCGACCTGAGTGTGCCGTCGGGCCTGTTGCGTCATGCTCTCCCGGAAGAAGCGGTAACTGTTGCGCCCTTCCCTCTTTGCACGATACATCGCGAGGTCCGCCTGGCGGCGCAGCGTATCGGCGTCGCGCGCGTCGACCGGGTACACGGCGATACCCATGCTAGCCTCGCAGGAAATGGTATTGCCCTCGAACCGAATCAGTGGCGCGAGCGCCGTCATGATCTTGTCTGCGACCGTCACCACGCTGCGTACGTTGTCGACGTCAGTGAGAATCACGGCGAACTCGTCGCCACCGATCCGGGCAACGGTATCGTGCTCGCGCGTACACTCACGCAGACGGTCCGCCATCGACCGCAGCAGTGCATCGCCGGCCTCGTGGCCGAAGCGATCATTGGTCTCCTTGAAGCGGTCGACGTCCACATAGAGCAGACTGAATAGCTGGCCATGGCGCTGCGCCTCACGCTCGGCTGCCTCGAGCCGCTCGGCAAAGAGCATGCGATTGGGCAGTCCTGTCAATGCATCGAAATAGGCATGGTGACGCAGATCACCCTCGATGCGCTTCTGCTCGCTGATGTCGTCCAACAACCCGGCATAGGCCGTCACGTTGCCGCGCTCGTCGGAGAGGGACACGAACGCCCCGCGGACAGGTAAAGGGTCAGTCTGCCCGTGCCGGCGGCACCACAGCTCGCCGGCCCACCGGCCGTCTCGCCGCAGCGCCTGCCAGAGCGTGTCGACCGACTGAGCGTTGGGGCGCTCCGACAGGACCTGTTCGAGGCCCAGGCCCAGGACGTCCTCTTCATCACAGCGCATCAGCGCGGCAAGCGCCTCGTTGGTGCGCGTCACCCGGCGCTGGCCATCGAACACCACGACGCCCTGCGCGGCGGCCTCGATAATGGCATCCCCCTGCCGCCAGGCGTTCTCCGCCGCCTTGCGCGCGGACACATCCGTGACAACCGTGCGGAGCCCCCGCATCTCTCCGACTTCGTCCGTGACGGGCACGGTGCCCAGCGCCGCATCGAAAGCGCTACCGTCCTCTCGGACGAGGCGGACCTCGCATTCTCCGCGTTCGTTGCTCTCGATCACGGCCCGCCGGTGTTCGAGATAGATGCCCTGGTCCGTATTCTCGACGAACCTGTAGACACGGGCCCCCAACACGGCCGCCCGTGGTAATCCGAGCAGGCGGGCGAAGGTGACATTGGCCTCTTCGATGACACCTTCCCGGGACAGCATCAGGTAGCCGACCGGTGCAAAATCGTACAGGTCGATGAAGCGGTCTCGGGCATGCGCGAGCTCTTCCTGGGCCCGAACCAGCTCCTCATTCTGGATCTGGAGCTCGGCCTGATGCACCCGCAGCTCGCGTATCAACGCGCGGCTATCCTCCGGCGAAAGCTCCCCGACCGAAGTCTTCCCGCTTTCGACGCTGATGCGCAGCTCCGCACGCCGCCGCAGTTCTTCGGGCTCGTCGGGACCAGACACGGACGGTCTTCCGTAAGGGGGCATTACCAGCAGCTTAGCCTATCCGGCCACGTGCAAAGACAGACTGCGACGGGAAAACGCGGAAGTGTTTGACGGGCATCATGGCGACGGCGTCAGCGAGCCTCCCGTGGGCTGCATGTACGCCACCGCGTGCGTGACCTGACCGCTGGAGGATCGTATTGGGGCGAAGAACGCCTGGGTCGGTAGGCTACTGCCGTCCCGGCACAGGCAATGGAACTCGCCTCTCCAGGTTCGGCCGTGCCTGAGGCACCAGGACATACGACGGCGGTCCGCCTCATCCATGGCCGGGCTGGTCAGCACGTCGGGAACCTTGCCGACCACGTCCTCCACCGCATAGCCCGTTGCCTCGCAAAATGCCTCATTGATATATTCAATCGACCCTTCCAGATTCACCAGCATGATCAGGTCCTCGGACTGCCCGAGGGCGTCGCGCAGCTTTCCGAGGAAGGCCACGTCGGCCTCCTCGGTAACGTCGATGAACACCAGTACCGCGCCGATCACCCGGCCGCTCGGGGTCCGGTGGGGTCGCATCCGGATAATGTAGAGGTGGTCGTCCGAGCCATGGACGCGGTGCTGCCTGTGCCCCAGTGAGGTCAGGACCTCCTCGACGTCCTGGCGAAGCCGTTCGTACCGAAGCTTGTGGCTGAGGTCGTCGATCGGGCGGCCGATGTCGGACTCCCGGACCGGGATGATGGCCGTGACGGCAGGCGTGAAACGCTCGATGCGCAGGAGCGTGTCCACGAACACGATACCGATGTCGGTGCTCGCGAGGAGCATGTTCATCTCCTCCCGAGCGCGAGTCGAGTCCTCCACCTTCTCCTGGAGCTCGGCATTGACCGAGCGGAGCTCGTCGTTAACCGACTGCAGCTCTTCACGGGAGGTCTCGAGCTCCTCGTTGGATGACTGCAGCTCTTCGTTGGATGATTGCAGCTCCTCATTGGAGGACTGCAGCTCCTCGTTGGCTGTCTCCAGCTCCTCGATCGTCGCCTGCAGCGCTTCCCGGGTCTCGGCAAGCTCCGTCTCCAGCGCCGCCGTCTGTGCGCCCGGCTCCTCTGAGCTGGAGGCCTCGACACCGTCCATGTTTGCGACGCCAGCAGGTCCCAGCTCGTCCATGAGCAGCAGGATGGCATTCGCCGGCGTTTCCGGCTCCTCCACGGCGCGGCCGGTGATGCGCACCCGCAGGGGGGAGCCGCCGGCGACCGCCACCTGTGCGACCCGACTGATGGCTCCGCGCTGGGTACGCGCCGTCTGGATCGTGCTCCGGACCAGCCCCTCCAGCCCTGGGCGGGTCATGCGGAGGATATCGGCGCTCGGTTGTCCCACCGCCGGCACAAGGACAATACCGGCATTGCCGTGTAGATAGAGGAGCTGATTATGGCCGTCTATCAGTGCCGCGGCGGGAACGTGGTCACGCAGCAGCATCCGCTGCACCACCTCGCCGTAATCGGGTATCTGCCTGTCGTTGGTGTCCGCGGTCGTGGCCTTCGCCGTGTCGTGCTGAACGGCGAACTGGGGGAGACTCAGATACGCACGCCGCGCAAATTCGTCCGGTCTGCGCGCGTAAATCTTCCACCGGCTGTCGACCACGGCGAAGAGGTCGTCCAGATTGCCAACGGTTTCCGCGGTTCCCAGGAAGAGAAATCCGTTCGGGTTGAGGGCGTAATGAAATACCGGCAGAAGCTGCCGCTGCAGGTCGAGTCCGAGGTAGATCAGAAGGTTGCGACAGCTGATAAGGTCAACGCGGGAGAACGGCGGATCCTTCAGGACGTCCTGCGTCGCGAATACCAGCATCTCCCGGATCGTCTTGCTGACCTCGAAGTACTCGCCGTCGCGGACGAAATATCGTCGGAGTCTGTCCTCTCCCACGTTCGGCGCGATGCTCGCCGGGTAGCGACCCTTGCGGGCCGTGACCAGGGCGGCGGAGTCGATGTCCGTGGCGAAGATCTGAACAGAGGGATACTGCTTGAGGCGGTCCATCGCCTCCGTGATCGCGATGGCCAGGGAGTAGGCCTCCTCCCCGGTGGAGCAACCGGGAACCCAGACTCGAAGAGCGGCGTTCCCGGCGCTGCACTCGAGCAGACGAGGCAGAACGGTCTTCTCGAGTGCGGCGAAGGCCTCCTCATCCCGAAAGAATGCGGTAACGGGTATCAGCAGCTCGGCGAAGAGCCTGTCCAGCTCCTCGGGCTGCTCGCGCAGCAGGCGGAGATACGACCACAGGTCGTCGGCAGCGTGCACGGCCATACGCCGCGCGATTCGGCGTAGCACCGTGCTCTTTTTGTAACCGGAGAAATCATGCCGGCTGCGTTTACGCAGTAGCAGGAAGATTTCGGACAGAGCCCGAAACTGTTCCTCCGGCGGCCGAAGCTCCGCCTGGCCCGATGCACCGAACGCGCGCCGCGCGTACTGGAGCAGCGCACGGGGAATGTCGTCGGCCGGAAGAATGAAATCCACCTGCCCGGTGCCGATGGCGCTCGTGGGCATGCCCGCGTAGTCGGCCGTGTTGGGGGCCTGCACCGCGACGAGCCCATCCGCCGCCTTGACCGCCTGAACGCCGAGCGTGCCGTCGGTCCCGGTACCGGAAAGAATGACCGCGAACGCGCGTTCGCGGGAGTCGCTAGCAAGCGAACGCAGGAAATAGTCAATCGGCATCCGGTGATCGCCGGGTGGGGCGCTAAGCCGCAATACACCGTGCTCGACGGACAGGAACTGACCCGGCGGGATGACGTGGACGCAGTTCGGCGCGAGCCTCAGGCCGTCCTCGATGACAACCGTCTTCATGCCGGTATGGCGGGACAGCAGCTCCGGCAGCGTGCTGGGACGGTTCGGCGCGAGATGCTGTACGACGACAAATGCCATACCGCAATCCGCGGCCACCGCCGAGAAGAATTGCGTCAGCGCGTCGAGTCCGCCTGCCGAGGCACCGAGTGCAACCACCGGGAATGCGGAGACATCGCCACCTTCGCGGGGGCCCTCGACCTCCCCGTCCCGGGGGGAATCCGCTCTTTTGTCGCGGCCGCTCGCGCGTCCCGGCGTGCGCGACCGCCGACCGCGCGTTCCCTTTGGCCCAGGTTTCGTGTTCACCATCACCTGCCTCGCCGGCCTGATTACGGCATAGTCACACGAGCCTGTCAGTGCCCGCCAGTCCACCGGACACTTTCCATCAGGCGGCGCCGGGTGGCAGGGGCCACTCGGCTGCGAGAGCCCGGTTCGTCATGGGCGGGATTTCCGGATAGCCCGGGCGTGTCCGGAGAGACGAAGGCAGGCGCATGGACACGTCCAATAGCATAACTCGAATCTCCTGGCGCGGCTCTGCCCTGGGAGTCTGCGCACACTGCTGGACGACGAGGTCTCCCTGGCGAGGCTGACAACCCAGGAATGGGGGCTGATTCACCCGCCCGGCGCCAGCATGGACAACCTACTGGATGTCTGCGGACGCATACGGCGCCTGGCAGACAAACCGCTGGAGGTGGACGGGGAACGCATTCACGTTTCCCCGCGCATCGGCATCGGTGTATATCCCGACGACGCCTCCGACGCGGCCGGGATACTGGACTGCGCCAGCTCCGCCGCCCAGTGCGGGAGATTCCGCGGATCGGTTTTCAGGCCTGCTCGCGGATCTGTCCGGTCAGCTCCGCCTTGCGGTCGTCCGACATGAACGACGCCTCGACGGCATTGAGGGCGAGCTGGACGATCTGCGCCCGGCTCAACCCCAGCGCGTCGCGGACGGCGATCAGGTTCTCCTCGAGATAGCCGCCAAAGTACGCGGGGTCGTCGGAGTTGACCGTCACGCACAGGCCGCGTTCTAGCAGCGAGGCCAGGTTGTGGTCGGCGAGCCGGTCGAACACCCGCAGCTTGATGTTCGACAGCGGGCAGACCGTCAGCGGGATGCGATGCGCGGCCAGGTACTCGACCAGGCGGTCATCCTCCGTGCAGCGGACGCCGTGATCGATGCGGCGCACCTGCAGCCCTTCCAGCGCCTGCCAGATATAGTCCGCGGGGCCCTCCTCACCGGCGTGGGCCACCACCGGCAATCCAAGTTCCCGCGCCTCGCGGAACACATGCGTGAACTTCTCAGGCGGATTCCCCGCCTCGGCGGAGTCGAGCCCGACGCCGGCGAGGCGGTCGAGGTAGGGCCGGGCCTGTGCCAACGTATTGCGCGCCGAGTCCTCCGACAGGTGCCGGAGGAAGCACAGGATGAGGGCACTGGTGACGCCGAAATCACCCTCCCCGCCGGCCATGCCGGCGAGCACGCCATCGATGACGGTCTCCAACGGGATGCCGCGCTCGGTGTGTGCCTGCGGGTCGAAGAACATCTCGGTGTGAACGATGTTCTCGGCAGCACATCGACGCAGGTACGCACGCGTCAGCTCCTCGAAGTCGCGTTCCGTCCTGAGGACCGCCATGCCCTGGTAGTACAGGTCGAGGAACGACTGCAGGTCCTCGAAGTCGTAGGCGGCGCGTATTGCCTCGACACTCGGGTAAGACAGTTCGACCCGGTTGCGGTCGGCGAGGTCGAACATCATCTCGGGCTCCAGCGTGCCCTCGATATGCAGATGGAGCTCCACTTTCGGGAGACGCCGAATGAATGCGTCGTCGGCATTGTGTGTTGACTGGGGTCCGGTCGACATGGATACCTCGGGTAGCGTGCGATCTGCTCGAGCGGCGGCGTTGCACCGAGTAGCCAGTACACACCACCTCGGCAACTCGGACAAACTCGCACGGTCCGGGCCCCGGCCTGCCCGGCAGGTCCTCAGGATGCGATATCACCACACTGGAGCTGGTCGCCGAGAACCTGCTGCAGTCCGGCCACCAGCGCGGCTGCCGGCGGCGCCACGACCCCGAGCAGCGCCTTGGCCCCGCCCTCGATGATGGCGTATTCCGCTCCGGCGGAGACCGTGGGATGCGAAAACGGTCCATTGATTCGAATCGGCGCCGAGGTGTCCAGGAACGCGACGTTGCCGGAATCGGCCTGGATGGACAGATCCAGCCGACGGCGGGCGAAGTCCACATCCCCCTCGCCGGCGACGGTGGCGTCCGGCGTGCGGATGACGAGCGTCTTGACGTGTCCCACGCCGTGCTTCACCACCATCTCGCCGACGCCGCAACGGATATGCGCCGGCTCGGACCCGCCGGCCTCTAGCAGCGACCCGAGATCCAGTGACGCCTTCTCCACGAGCTGCTGCGGCAACACGCCCTTGTCCACCTGCAGAACGATTCGGCCGTCCAGCGTGTCGAGCGGCCTTGCGGGGTTCAGGCTCACCCTGAAATGGCCGTTCAGCGTCGCCGCGAAGCGCTCGACCTTCGTGCCCAGCCCCGCGGCCAGAGCGGCCAGGTCCAGGGCCCGGATCTGTCCGTGGGCGGTAAGCGTCAGTGAGCCGTTGCCCGAGGGTTTCAGGGCGCCATCCCCGCTGAGCCTTCCACCGAACAGGGGCATTTTCAGGACATCGTAGAAGACGGTGTCTCCACGATTCGTCAGGCGCGCGGAGAGGTCGATCGCCGGCAGCCCGGGAGCGTCCACGCCGAACGGAGACAAGAAGGCCGCCGGCTTCTTCAGGGAGGCATCCAGGCGACCCTCAAGGTGGAACGGGCTTACCCCGAGCGCACCGTGATAGCGTATCCGACCGCCCCCGTCCTCAACGGCGATCTCGAGCGGGTGGTCCGCATCGGCCCGCTCCAGCGCCGCGACGACGTTTCGCGACAGGCTCAGGTTGAACCCTCCGCCCCTGGCCGCCTTCAGGCGTATTCGGGCGGGTTCGCCGGTCCCCGTGGCGGAGACACGGGGGAGCGTCGTCGACCAGCCGTCCGCAAAGGCCGGGGAACGGTAGTGAAGAGTCACGTGGGTGGCCTCGATCGCCGGAAGGGGGCGTCCCCCGTTTCCGCCCCTGGACGGACGGGGCCAGTTCACCGCACCGTGGTCGTCACGGGCGATCCGCACCACCGGCTGGTCCACCCTGATCCGCCGCACGGCGACACGGCCATGAAGAAGCGACCCGCCGGCGAGGACGAGGGACACGGACCTGGCCCGCAGAAGCGGGGCATCTCCGGCCCAGTTCGCATTGGGAATACGGACGTCGGTGAGCGCCAGAGTCGGTGGCCACACCGACTCGATGGCGACGCCTCCTATCGCCACCGGCCTGCCGATCACCGAACCGGCCTGGGCGGCGACCCAGCGGCGTCCCCACCCACCGGCCAGCCAGATCCAACCACCGGCGAGCAGGAGCGCGAGGACGATCGCGAACGTTCCCGCGACGAAACCCAGCGGATGTGAGAGACGCCTCATGGCCACGGGCCTCCGGTGTCAGCATGGGCCTGTGTCCCGTGCAATCACCCACCTTCCGCCTCCCGGATAAATAAGTGACTGGCGGAACGGGACACTGGTATTGGCGGGTCGTCACCCGCACTGAGTACAGTGGGATATTTCGCGCGACTGTGCGACCCCGGTGGGAACATGAATGCCGTTCGACTGCATGCCTCGGATAGCGGGATCAGCGTGCTCCGACCGGAACGGGTCGATGTCACGATCCGAAAGCGCTTCGACACACTTCCGCGGTTGCCGGATACAACAACAAGGGACAATGAATGACCGTCACCCTCGCCATCATCATCGTGACCTGCGCGGTCTCGTTCGCCTGCTTTCAGAATCCGCTGCTCCTGCAGTCGCTGCTGTTCTGGCCGCCCGGTGTGACGCGGGGCGAACCCTACCGCCTCGTCACCCACGGCTTCGTGCACGCCGACGGCCAGCACCTGCTGTTCAACATGATCACGCTCTACTTCTTCGGCCGGGCCATCGAGCCCTTCTTCGAGCGCTACATCGGACCGGTCGGCTTCGGGCTGTTCTACCTCGGCGGGATCGTCGCGGCGATACTGCCGAGCTACATCCAGCACTACCGGGACAGCCGGTACCGGAGCCTGGGCGCTTCCGGGGCCGTGTCCGCGGTGCTGTTCACCTTCATCCTGCTGTCGCCCTGGTCGCTCATCTACGTGTTCTTTCTGCCGGTCCCGGCCATCCTGTATGCGGCGGTCTACACGGCGTATTCGTTCTACGGCGCGCAGCGCGGCGGAGACAACATCAACCACAGCGCCCATCTCTGGGGGGCGGCCTACGGTGTCGTCTTCGCACTGATCATGGAACCGCGGCTGTGGGCGAACTTCATAAACCGCCTGCTCGCGCCGCTGTTCGGCGGCTGACTGCAGGCATTCACCGCACCGCGTCGATGCGGTGGGCTACGTGCCCCCACCCCTTCGTACAGGCGAATACAGACGCTTGCGCTCCGGGACCACGCCGTCCGGCAGAAAGATCAGCACGGAGATCACCAGCACGGCGATGAGGATCATGCGCGCCGGGCCGAGCGTCGAGGGGTCCACCGGCAGCACGCCCTTGAGGAAACGCGAGGAGGTGAACACGGTCTGGATGACCACGGTGCCCACCAGCACACCCCTGTGGCTGCCGCCACCGCCGACGATCACCATGGCCCAGACCAGAAAGGTCTCGATGGGCAGGAAGTAGTTGGGCGACACGAAGGCGTTGAAGTGGACGAACAGCGCACCGGCGAGGCCGGCCAGCGCGCCGCCCACGCCCATCGCGCGGATACGCGCACTGCGGACTTGCTTGCCAAGCGCGAGCGGTACCTCATCCCCCTCACGCAGGGCCTTCAGCAGCCGGCCATAGGGCGTGCTGGTGATCCACTCCGCCAGTGCCCAGCAGGCCAGCAGGCAGACGGCGCTCAGCACCAGGTAGAAGTACGGGTAGGCCGCGCCGGAGAACACGTCGTGAAGCGGCTGCGGTATGTCGGAGACGCCGAAGGAGCCGCCGGTGTAGGGGTCCCCGAACGTGGTATTCAGGAAGAACATACGCACGATCTCGGCGGCGGCCAGTGTGCAGATGGCCCAGTAGTCCTGCTGCAGGCCGGAGGTCGGCAGCGCGAGCACGATGCCGTAGAGCCCCGCGGCCACGGTGCCGCCGGCCATGGCCAGGCCGATCGGCCAGCCGAGCAGGATGACGAGCACGGTCGACACGTAGCCGCCGATCATGAAGAAGGCGATGTGGCCGAGGTTCACCAGCCCGGTGATGCCGTACTGGATATTGAGGCTCAGCGCCAGGATGCCCCAGATGCTGATGATGGTGAGCAGATAGATAAGAAACTGGATCATCGCGTCACCCGCCCGAACAGTCCCTGCGGCCGCCAGATCAGCACCACGATCAGCACGGCGAAGGGAACGGCCTCCTTGTAGCCCGCCGGTATGAAGGCGAAGTCGGCGCTGGTGAGCCCGACCGTCTGCAGCAGCGGTGCCCAGTTGATGCCCAGCCCGAAGTTCTCCGCGAAGCCGAAGATCAGCGCGCCGGCCATCGCGCCGTAGGGGTTGCCGATGCGACCCATGATGGCGGCACCGAACACCGGGATGATCACGGCGACGCCCATGTTCGGCTGTATCTGCGTGTCCAGCGCGAGCAGCACGCCGGCCACGCCCGCCATGCCGCTGCCGAGCAGCCAGACGGCGGTCACGATCCGCTCGGTGCGGATACCGCTCGCCTCGGCGAGCACGCTGTTATCCGCCGAGGCGCGCATGGCGATGCCCATCCGCGTGCGGTTCAGAAGCAGGTGGAAGAGCAGCATGCAGACCACGGCCGTCACGATCACGCCGATCTGAACGGGCGTGATGTGTGCCCCGCCGATGGACAGCGCGCTCCCCCAGCCGACGCTGAAGAAGTGCGGCCGCGGCCCCCAGAAGAGCAGGAACACCTGCCGGATGCCGATGCCCAGCGCGAAGGAGGCAATCATCAGGATGATGTCCGAGCGGTCTCGCAGATGCCCGAAGACGAGCTTGTCGAACACCACGCCGAGCACGGCGGTGAGCAGGATCGCCAGCACCGCGGCGGGGAGGAAGGCAAGGCCCAGCGTGGTGGAGAAGAACAGCGCGGCGTAGGCACCGATGGTGGCCGACTCCACGTGGGCGAAGTTGGGGAAGCGCAGCAGGCTGTACACCATGGTCAGCCCGACCGCCATCAGGGACAGCTCTGCGGCCCTGGTCAGGCTGTCGAAGACGATCTGCAGCAAGCGGAAGGATCCTCTGCTCGTATTGTTGTCCGAAAGACCGCGGCCCGCCGTCCGGCGGGCCGCGGAGCCGGGTCCGTCAGCGCCGTTCAGGAACCGGGCGAATAGTCATGCAGGGCGCCGTCGCGATAGACCTTGACGTCGAAGTCGGCGTTCTTCTGCATGCCGTCCTTGTCCACCGCCTTGGTGCCGGTCAGCCCCTTGTACTTCTCGGCGGCGGCCGGGATCGCGTCCTTGATCTTCTCCGGGTCGGTGCTGTTGGCGTCGTGGATCGCCAGCGCGGCCACCATCATCGCATCGTAGCCGAAGGCGCCGAAAGAGCTCGCCGGCTTCTCGCCGAACGCCTTCTCGAAGGGCTGGGCGTACTCCTTGTCATAGAAGTCGCCGCCCACGGACAGGACGATGCCGCGCACGCCATCGGCGATCTTGGAGATGTTCTCGTTCTTGGAGACCTCGGAGACCCAGTTGGACATCTCCGGGCCGAACCACTTGCCGCTTACGTCCATGCCGAGCTCGCTCGCCTGGCGCAGCAGCAGCGTGGCGTCGGAGCCGTAGGCGAAGAAGAACACCGCATCCGGCTTCGGCCGCGAGATCTGGCGCAGCTGCGCGCGATAATCGGTCTGGTTGTTGTCGTAGCGCACTCGGGCCACACACTTGCCGCCGTTGTTCTCCGCGGTGTCGCACAGCCCTTCCTCGAGCCCCACGCCGTATGGGTTGTTGGGCACGATGGTGGCGAACGTCTTGGCGTTCTCGGCCTTCATGGCGAGGTTCACCATCGGCGGCCCCTCGAGGTTGTTGAGGCCGATCATGTCGAAGAAGTACGGACCGACATCACGCAGCTTGGGCGAGTTGGCGCCGATGGAGATCTGCACGATGTGGTTCTTGTTGGTGAACTGGCCGGTGGGCAGGGTCAGACCGCTCGAGTACTCGCCGAGCACGACCGGTACGTTGTCCACGTTGACCAGCTTGCGCACGGCGTCCATGGCGCCCTTGGGGCGGGACTCGGCGTCCTCGACGATCACCTGCACCTTCTTGCCCAGCAATCCCGGACCGAGGTGCACGGTGGAGCCGTCCTGCATCGGCACGTCGTAGCCGTCGTTGATGCGGTCGGCGGCGAGCTTCACGCCGCGCTGCATGTCCTGGCCGACGACGGCGGACGGACCGGTCAGGGAGGTGAACTGGCCGATCTTGATCGTATCCTGCGCGAACGCCCCGCTGGAGACGCAGGCGAGCGCGAGACCGACCGTGGCGAGTAGCGAGTAGCGATTGATCCCGAACCGTGGCTTCTTCATGGCGTTTCTCCGTTATGGCACAGATCGTCGTCCGCACGATGGGCCCGCAGGCCGATCGCCCGCCCCCCGAAACGCCGTACCGGTGGCAGACCGCAGGCGATCCGCCCAACGGTGTTCCGAGCGAGCTTATTCGTCGATTCGCAAGATTTCTGCCAGGCGCTGCGTCGACACGGGCGCCCCGCCGGTGAGCCCTCGCTGCCGGCCACGGCCCGCACCGCTGACGCCTGCGCGCCAACACATCGCGACACGGCGTTTCGCCCCATTGCTGTGCGCGAAGATGGTGCAACCCTTGCGCGTCGGGGCATCCCGGGACCAGGCCGCTGGACCCTGGCTGCCCACCCGTTCACAGCGTAGACTCAGGTTGCGTCGATTGCGAGAAACGACCTCGCGCGGCCGTCGTTCGCGCCGCACGGGGAGAACACGTCGATAGCGGGACCTCAACGGATGCTTCTGGAGCTGAAGAACGTTTCCAAATCGTTCGGCGGACTGCGCGCGCTGCAAAACGTCTCGCTCACTGTCGAGCGAGGACAGATCTACGGCCTGATAGGGCCGAACGGCTCCGGCAAGACCACGCTGCTCAACTGTGTTTCCGGCTTCCTCCGGCCGGACGCCGGTCAGATCCTGTTCGACGGCAGGCCCATCCAGGGGCTGCCGCCGGACGACGTCGCCCGCGGCGGCCTGTGCCGTACCTTCCAGCTGACGCTCAATCCGACGCGAATGACGGTGATGGAGAACATGCTCCTCGGCGGGCGAGCCCAGCTCGGCGAACGACTGCTGAACGCGGTGGGCCGCGCCGCGGCCGTGCGCCGTCAGGAGGCGGCGAACGAGGAACGCGCCCGGGAGCTGCTGTCGCTGGTCAAGCTCGACCGCCACGTGAACGAGTACGCCGGCAGCCTCTCCGGCGGCCAGAAGAAGCTGCTCGCCCTCGCCCAGATCCTGATGGCCGACCCCAAGCTCATCCTGCTCGACGAGCCGGTGGCCGGGGTCAACCCCAAGCTGATCGAGGACATCATCGAGATCGTCCTCAGACTGCGCGACGACGGTCGCAACTTCCTGATCATCGAGCACAACATGCGCGCGGTGCGTGATCTCTGCGACGAGGTCTGCGTGCTCGACGCCGGACAGGTGCTCGCCATCGGCGAGCCCCACGAGACTCTGGCACGGGAAGACGTCCTGCATGCCTATCTCGGTTCCGGTGCGGCCGCGGCGGAGGAGGAAGAGGCATGAGCGTGCCGGCGGAGAAGAGCGCGAACGCGGCGCTGGAGATCGACGGCGTGTACGCCGGCTACGGCGACACGGAGATCCTGCACGACATCTCCACGTCGGTCGCGCCGAACGAGGTGGTGACCATCATCGGGCCGAACGGCGCAGGCAAGTCCACGCTGCTGAAGACGGTGATGGGCTACCTCATTCCGCGCAGCGGCAGCGTGCGCTTCGAGGGGCGGGACATCACGCGCCTTGAGCCCAACGAGCGTGTTCGGGGCGGCATCGCGTACGTGCCGCAGCTCGACAATGTCTTCCCGTCGCTCACCGTGGAAGAGAACCTGCGCATGGGCGGGTTCACGCTGCCCAAGGCGCTGCTGAAGGAGCGCAAGGAAGCCCAGTACCAGCAGTTCCCACGGCTCGCGGAACGGCGCCGGCAGCGCGTGACGACCATGAGCGGCGGCGAGCGGCAGATGCTCGCCATGGCCCGGGCGCTGATGACCGATCCGGACCTGCTGCTGCTCGACGAGCCATCGGCCGCGCTGTCACCGAAGCTGGCGGACCAGGTCTTCGAGCAGGTGAGGCAGATCCACGAACAGGGGCGTACGGTGTTGATCGTGGAGCAGAACGCGGAGAACGCTCTGCGGATATCGCACCGCTGCGTGGTGCTCGTGGAAGGGCGCAACGCGTTTGACGACCGCGCCAATCGCGTGCTCAACGATCCCAAGATCCGCGAAGCCTACCTGGGCGGCGGCTGAGCGCCGCTGCCCGCCGTTCGGGCAGCGCGCTTGCCACTCCGTCAGCCCAGGGAGCCGACAATCTCCCTGTACTCTTTCTCCGGAAATGCCTTGAGCGTCGTCGTCCGCACGTTACCGCCGGCGCCGAGTCTCAGAGCGAAGCGGGCAGCCGACGCGTCGTCCGGCGCGTCCACCACCGACACCATGTCGTAGGGCCCGATGGTCATGTAGAAATCGCCAAGCTCCACACCCATGTCGCCGGCCAGGCGACGCGCGTCGTCCAGGCGCTTCGACGATTCCCTGATGTTGCGGATTCCCTGATCGGTCCAGCTCAACAGAACGATGTACCTGGCCATGACAGCGATTCCTCCGCTGTGGTCGAACGCCCCCTTCTTCCATGCTCCCCGACGCGCCGCTCCTATCCGCAAGCTTAGCGCGTCCGCCACCCCGGCCAGCGCCGTTCATCGCCCCGCCACGCGCGGACGGGCGCGCCCCAGCCCTCCCCGTGTGCCGGCGCGCAACCCGGACCTCCCGGCGGCGCGGGCCGCGTCTTCGAGCCGCACGGGGGCGCCGGCGGCGTCAGCCCTTTACACCGCCGGAGGTGAGCCCGCCGACGATCCAGCGCTGGCACATCAGGAACACCACGGTAATCGGCAGACCGGAGAGCACCGCGGCGGCTGCGAAGTCGCCCCACCGCTGGTTGTTGTCGGCCATGTACTTCTGCGCGCCGACGGCCAGCGTCAGCTTGTTCTCGTCGAGCAGCAGCACCGACGCCATCGGGTATTCCATGATCGACATGATGAAGGCGAGGATGAACACCACCATCAGGATCGGCACCGACAGCGGCAGCAGGATGTTCCAGAACGCCTGCCACGTGGTGGCACCATCCACCATCGCCGCCTCCTCCAGCGATCCGTCGATGGACTCGAAGTAGCCCTTGATGGTCCAGATGTGCAGCGCCACACCGCCGAGCGATGCGACGATCAGGGCCCCGTGGGTGTTGATCCCGAGCCACGGCACGAACTGTCCGAGCCGCTCGAACAGCGCATAGAGCGCCACCAACGACAGCACCGGCGGGAACATCTGCAGGATGAGCATGCCCTTCAGCAGCGGCCGCTTGCCCGAAAAGCGCATGCGCGCGAAGGCATACGCACTGGTCGTGGATAGCAGAAGGATCAGCAGCGAGGACACCGTCGCGATCTTCACCGAGTTCCACAGCCAGAGCAGGACCGGGAACGGCGGCTGCACGAGGCTGCCGTCCGGCCCCGGCCACGGGATGCCGAGCGCCAGCGCCCAGTGCTCCAGCGAGAAGCTGTGCGGGAGCAGGCTGCCCGAGGCGAAGTTCCCCTGGCGGAAGGAGATCGAGATCACCAGCAATAACGGGAAGACGATCAGCGCGATGAAGCAGATCAGGGCAAGATGTGCTGCCATCCGCCGTGCGCGGATCGAGCGGGGTTGAACCATGGCCATTGGGACGGCTCCTCCTCAGACCTTGACCTTCGACAGCCGCAGATTCATCAGCGACAGCCCGGCCACCAGCAGGAAGATCAGCGTGGCGATCGCGGCGGCGAGACCGAAATCCTGACCGGCATCCTTGAACGCGATGCGATACGTGTAGCTGACCAGCAGATCGGTAGTGCCCGCCGGCGTGCTCGCGCCGATAATGTCCGGGCCGCCGCCGGTCAACAGCGCAATCAGCACGAAATTGTTGAAATTGAACGCGAAGGCGGCGATCAGCAGCGGCGTCAGCGGCTTCAGTATCAGTGGCAGCGTGATGTGGAACATGTTGTGCAGCGGCCCGCCGCCCTCCACCGCCGACGCCTCATAGAGGTCGCTGGGGATGGACTGGATCAGCCCCATGCACAGCAGCAGCATGTACGGATACCCGAGCCAGGTGTTGACGATCAGCAGCATCGTCCGCGCCATGGTCGGATCGGTGAACCAGTCCGGACGGATCCCGAACAGGTGGCTGAGGATGAGATTGATCTCGCCGTAGCTCTGGTTGAACATCCCCTTGAACATGAGGATCGATATGAACGCCGGCACCGCATAAGGCAGAATCAGCAACGTTCGGTAGAATGCCTTGCCGCGCAGCTGCTCCCACTGCAGCACGGTGGCCAGCAGGAAGCCGACGGTGAGCGTGAACAGGACCGTCAGCCCGGCAAAGGCGAAGGTCCAAACGAATATCTGCAGGAACG
>Ga0102944_1001348_pt1 | contig 16422 bp, 13 predicted proteins | sample SalPonD_shore_MG_FD_78172 | JGI IMG/M metagenome (GOLD analysis project Ga0102944, IMG submission 78172) | Salt pond soil microbial communities from South San Francisco under conditions of wetland restoration - Salt Pond MetaG... | ecosystem: Environmental > Aquatic > Marine > Intertidal zone >...
AAAAAAAAGAAATAAGATAATAAAATAAGTGAAATAAAAATTAGGTAATTATTAATAAATCTTTTCTATATTCGTTAAAAATATTAATTAATTCTTTGCAACCAAAAATCTACATATTTTATCAATGAATATCTTTTTAATCTTCAATCTTTTGGAATTGATCTTTTGAAGCGCCACAAACAGGACAGACATAATCATCTGGTTGATCCTCAAACTTAACTCCTTGCTCTTCCTCATCATAAATCCATCCGCAAACCATGCATTCCCATTTTGCCATTTAAATTTTCACTCTTTTGTTTATAAATTTTCTATTAATTCAAATCAATATAAAGATTTACTTAAACTTTGCAGTTATAAGATAAAAAAAAATCTCCAAGCAGCGATCACTAAATCTTTATCATATAATTTTATTGAAAAATTGAAATGGAAGTTAATCAGAGTAGATGCTTAACAGCCCTTAACCAAAAATTAAGTTTAATAATACGGTGTATCCTAATGCAAGCACTACATGAATAAGGGTAAAAAAGGCTCCTATCTTTAAACTTCTTTTATAATTAAGATTATCTACCTTAGCGTCGCCTGCTACCTTGAGAACCATTAAATTTACGGAACTCGCTTGCGGAATCAAATTCCCTCCAAGACTTAACCCAAAGATAAAAGCGAAATATAATGGAATAGTGCTAGTTACAGAAGAGCTGAGAACTTCTACGATTGGTAAGAGGATGACAGCTACTGGATTATTTGCTACAAATCCACTAATAATACTTACAAAAATCAACGCAATTAGGGGTATTACGAGCGGATTTAATTCTTGAAACGGTATTAGTTCAAAAAGTTCCTTAAATCCCGCTTCAAGTAAACATCCAATTATTAAATAAAGAGAGATAAAGAAGAAAATAATTTCCCACTCGATTTCCTTGAAAAATTCAGCAGCTTTTTTTTTTGTATAATTTTTATTCACGATTACTAAGATGAAAGCAGAAAATATTGCTGTCAGGTATATCAACGGTAAAACAATAAGCAAGACAATAGTAATAAGTATCGCAATACTGTTAAATATAAACATTTTTTTATTTTCCACCATCACATCTTCATTAATTAATTCTAAATATAGTGTTCTGTGTTGCTGTTCTATACGGGGCTCCTTTGTCAAAAAAATTCTATCAATAAGGAAAACTGTGACAACTAATAATAATAAAGCAAATATCCAATAATATTGAATGAAATATAAAGTATCCAAATTAAAAGCAGTTGAGATAATAATATTTTTTCCAGTTGAAAAGGGGGTCATAGTTGAGCCAATATTCACGCAGATCGACATACCCATCAAATAAGTACCTGCCTGAATCCTTAAAAATCGGCATAATCGTATAACTACAGGTGCTAAAATGATAATAACAACCACATCAGTGATCACAGCAGCAAGAAGCGTGGTGAGGGTGCATAATAAATAAAAAAAAGTCCTTCTTCTCCCCCTAGCAGTTTTAAATAATTTGACCGCAAGATATTCCAGGATATTGGAATCTTGAGCAATCTTAGTGATTATGCTTATTCCTAAAATCACCAATATGGCTTCAAAACTTATATAATCGATAAAATCTAAAATATTTTTTTCGAGCACTATCCCTGTAACTGTTGCGGCAAGGAAACTTAGAACTATTGATATTGAAAGGAAATCTATCCGTTCAACGCTGTAGCTCACTATGACTAATGCAAATAGCACCAATATAAATATCAATAATGGGATGTGAATCATATGCTCTTTTATAAAAAAATATTGTTAAATTTTCCGTTAATTAATTAATTTATTATAATCCAAATTCTTAATAAATCTTTTATCTTCATTTGGATTTATCAGTGTTATCTCTATTTATGACTAAAAAATCAAAATCGCTTTCTTAATTTATTGCTGCAAAGGTAAGGAGGCCACTATATCTGAAATTTTTTCCCAATAATCTTTAAAATTCATTTCCTTTTTTTGTTTGATATGAGTGGACATTTCTAGTAAAATTTTCTTAAGTTGTAATGATTGAAAATATGAGATATTCGGAGCAATTACAGCAAGCATAAATTCTCTATGGCCCCCTCTAGCTTGCTTATCAATATATGAATCAAATAATGAATACCCTGAAATTTTAAAATTTTCAATATTAACAAGAATTCCTTCTGCCTCCGTCAAACTATGTTGACCGTATATTGTAGTAATGGCTTGAAATAATTGATTTGCTATTTGTTCTAGGGGTAATTTTGACTTTTTTGGATAATTTTCTATTAAATTAGGGCCGAGTTTATCATCCCAATCTACTCTTAATAGATAAACCTTATTTCTTTCTTTTTCAGAAATCTCCTCTTTCATTTCACTTTCTTGAGAGAGAAAAAATTCTTTTAATTCATCAGAAATTTGTACTCTTTTTTTATTTCTTGAAATCTTACCCGCTATTGTAGCCAACAAATCATCTTCATTAACAGGTTTCGTTAAATAATCATCTACTCCTAAAAGCTTTCCCAATCTAATATCTTCTGGAGAATCTAAAGCCGAGAGAAATATGAAAGGAATATCTAAATATTTGGGATTATTAGAAACGGTTTTAAAAAATTCATAGCCATTAATATTAGGCATCATTATATCAGATATAATAAGATCTGGAATCTTTTCCATTTCAGAAAGTAAATTTAATGCTTCTTTTCCATTATTAGCAAGGAATACTTCATATTCATGATATTCTAAAATATTTTTAATGATATTGCGAATATCTTCGTTATCTTCTACGAGCAGGATTGACAAATTTTTTCCAATTTTCTCTATTCCTTTTTTGATCCTACGGGATTTTTTTTTCAGGTTTGACCCCTCTTTAGAAATCTCGGAATTTCCCATTTCTCTTCAATGCCTAACATTTATTTTATGATAATTATAAGATAATATAATCTCATATAAAAATTTAAAATTATAAACGTTCATTCACATAAATTAATTAGTCTAAATAGTTTAAAAGATTTTATACTTGTTTGAGAAAAGTTGCTAAAAAAAGAAATTATTTTATTTATTGGGGAATGGGATAAATTGGGAGGTGTTAAAATATTAGAACACCATCCTAATATAATTTTAGATTTTGATTTAGAACAACTAGCTTGGAAGATATTTCTATTTTTTGAAAATTTTTATTTATCAGACGAGTCGAAGGAATATAAAAGAACACTTTTTCAATTACCTATTAAAGAAAAGGATAAGTATGCAAGTGTTTTAATTGACTCATTTCATTCTGACGAGAATCATGATGATATAAAGCCATATATTATTGCGCTTTTATTGCCAGATTATTTTCCGATTGAGCAAATTAAAGGTTTTAATGAAGAACTTCAATCATTAAATCAAAAATTTCGGAAAGACCGTACACTCCAATTAAATGAATATTTCAACAAAATCTATGCTAAGTTTAATTTAAAGCAGAAACTTCAAGATCCAGAAATAATCATAAATAGCGATTATACCGAGCAAGAAGCTTTACAAGATTTCAAAAAAGGATTAAATTTTTTTTCCAATAAAGCATATAAACTCTCCTATTATGTTATTAAGAAATCATATCTCAAATTCAAAAAAGAAAATAATATTAAATTATTGCTTGATTCTACTTATTTTTTAGCCACTATTCTCAGTAAATTGAATAAATTTAATGTTGCTTTAGATTATTTTAAAGAATTAGAGAGTTTAGCAAAAAAATTAAAGCATCAGAAATATTATGAAAACGCATTGTTTATGAGTGCTTTCTGTGCTTATAAAATAAAAGATTATGAGCGTGCGCTTGAATTATTTGATAAATTAGATTCTTTTAATCTCGAATTTATTAATCTTTTTGACATGTATTTTTTATATGGAACGTTATTAAGGATTCTAAAAAATTATTCCAAATCAATAGAAATATTTAATAAAGCAATTGAAAGCATAGATATTGATGGCATAGAGAATACAACTAGAAAAAATTTAGCAAAAGTATATTTTGAAAGTGGAAATTCTTACTTTTTTTATACCACAGACCAAATGTTAAGCAATTCTGAGGAAACTATTTATCAAAATGATCTTAAAAAGACTATAGAGTTCTATGAAGAGGCAAATGAAATTCTATTGGAAATTAATGATTATTCAAATTTAATAATATCTAATCAAATAATTGGAAATATATATGAAAATATAGCAAAAAATTCTAAAGCGATTAACTTTTATAGAAAAGCAATAAAATATACCAAGGAAAATAATGATGTATTAAGTAGAATGCAATTATTTGATTTAATAATTAATAATCTTATGATATTAGATAGAAAGAGGCAATTAATAAAAGAAATCGATGAGATGCTCTATAAAATCAAAACCTATGCCTTTTTAGATCTTTCTACTGTCGCACGATACCATTCAAAATTAGGAAAAGTATATATCAATCTAGGATATATGAAAGAAGGTTTATCAGAATTTTTAATTGCTTTAAATATTTATAATGAATTTGAATATCCAAAAGAAGAAAGTTTAAGACTCCTCAAAAATATAATGGAAATCTATTCAAATACTCAAGATAGTAATTATTTAGAATATTATAAAGAAAAATATAATGAATATCAACAAAAATTAAATAAGTTTGAAAAAGAACAAACAAAATTACATGCTCTTAATATTATTAAAGATATATGGATTTTTACAATTGAAGGTAAAGAAATCTTTTCTTATGCTCCTGAATCTAGTTCAAATCCTCAACTTCTTAGTGGATTTTTAACAGCCTTACGAAATTTTAGTTTCGAAATGGCCTCTGAACAATTAAATGCTATAAAATTAGGATTTGATCAATATCTCCTTTATGGAGAAAATAATAAATCATATATTATTGTCGGGAGGGCAAGTATTAATCATTCTGAAAAAACTATTCGAAACCTTCTCCAAACAATCTTTAGCTCCTTTAGTGATAATTTTGATTCAATCATAAAAAATGAAGAATATCATAAAAATACTTTTACAAGTTTTACAGACATTTTACTAAAATTATAAATTAGTTTTATTAAAAGTTAGATACATTTTATCAAAGAATAATATTAGATTTCTCAAAACCTAAAAATATTTAATGCTGGTTTTTTTCTTATTGATTATAACTTAAAAAGTTCGAAGGTTAATTATAAAGTCCAATTAACAAGTGCTAAGGACGGTACTGGAATTACCGAAGGATTTAAATGGATTTTCCAAGAACTCCTTAAATTAGCTTAAATTTAATATTATCTAGAATTTAAAATTCATAGATAAAAATAAATCCATAAAGCTTTAGAATTTCTTATAAAAAAATAAAGAAAAATAAAATAGCAAACCCATTTAGCCTGATGTTTTATTTCTTTTTGCCTTGGAATTATTATTGTTGTCAATTTTGCTTCTTATACAGTCATCGCAGTATTTAATCCAGATCTCTACTTCTCTATTTCTATTTTTATTTTGCATTTTTTTTACGAGATAGCGAGTTTTCTTAATTAGTAATTAAAGTGTTTTAATATAAAAGTGTTTTTAATCTAATCTTATTCTGTGATATTGTAATGAAAAAGTGATGGGTTAAAAAAAATTACAAAAATTGAATATTTTCAGGTATTTAACATTAAAACGACTCAAGTGAAATTATAAATTTAATATATGAAGCTGGAAAGAAACTTTGAAATTAGTTTTTAAAAAAGAATAAAAAATTATATGATTACAAAATCTTATAATAATAATAAGAATTGGAAGAATGAGAAGAATTACTTTTGACAACTGAAAATAAATACCCTATAATACAATATCCTACGGAAAATTTCTGTTTCATTTCTGTTTGGGACGAGGAAATTGGACCTAAAATAGCTGGTCTGTATCCGAGAATAAATATTGGGGATATCGAAGATTTGGCAATTCAAATTTTTACAGCATATGAATATTTCTGGGATGTGCCCGAAACTAAATTTGAAAGAGCATCTTTTACGTTGCCAGTGAGAAAAATCAATAAAAAAGCAAAAGTCCTACTGGATTCAATTCCTAATTCAAATGTGAGGGGAGGATTCCAGCCTTATATAGTGGTATTATTAGCTCCTGATTTTTTTACTAAAAAAAAATTAAACGCTTTTGATGATATCTTGAGAAAAATATCTCAAGATTATTCTCATATTCAAGATACTACTCAAGAAAAATTACTTCCCCTTGAAAATTATTATCAAGAAATTAAAAATAGATTTGAATTAATAGAATATAAAGAGGAAATAGAGCCTGAAATAAGTGAATATTATTCCTATACTGCGGCTGTTGAAGATTTTAAAGCAGGAGTAAATCTCTTCAAACAATCAAATTACAATCAAGCATATGAATTATTGAAAAAAGTATTAGCAAAATTCAAGCAAGAAAAGCACCATCGCTTGATGATGGAGGTCATTTACCTAATCGGATCGATTTTTGCTCAGCAAAAACGATTTAAAAATGCACAAGAATATTTTCAAAAATTAGAAAAATTAGCAAACAGGTTAGATCATGAAAGATTTCGAGAAATAAGTACGTTTATGGATGGGTTTTGTTATTATAAAAAACAAAAATTTGAGAATGCTTTAGATAAATTTAAAGATTTAGAATTATATCAAATAAAATATGTAAATAAATTACGTTTTTTTACAATTTATGGAAAAACCTTAAATTATATAATGGATTTCGAAGCAGCAGAACAGAAATTCTTGAATGCATTAGACCTAACTGAAGAAGGGGACATAAAAAATAAGCAAAAGCAACAAGCACACCTTAATTATGAGTTAGGAATAATTAATTACCGAATTGCTTTTCAATATGCTAATAATATATTTATCTATAATGAGCAAGATTTTAAAGCTCCTTTAGAAAAAACTCTCCGATATTTCAAAAAGTCTTCACAAATTCTCACTAAATTAGAAGAATGGGATATTCTTACTCATGTTTATTCTTATCTCTCTAATATTAATGAATTATTAGATAATGAGGAGGCAGTGCGGAAATACTTATATTTAGCATTTGATGCAGCAAGAAAAGACAAAAAAATTTTAAAAATGGTTAATATCTTATTAAAAATTATTAAGAAACAAGCAAATACAGGGCAATTTCAAGATAATGTCAAATTATTAACGGATTTTCTTTCAAAGTATGAAAAAAGTAGGGTTATTGATTTATTTACTAAAGCAGTATTATATAGAGAATTAGGAAGGGCATTAATTTTATCAAGAGATGAGAAGAAAGGATTAACAAAGTTATTAGAAGCACATGAAATATTTAAAAGCCTTTCTACTTCTCTTTTTGAGGATCTTAAATTATTAAAAGAAATTAAGAAAATTTATGAGAAGCAAAATAATAAGGAAAGAATGTCTGAAATAACTGAAGAAATTAATGAACTCTCAAAAAGTATGGATGAAGAAAGAGCGAAACCTCCGGAAAAAATATATCCTTTGGGAGCATTAAAAGAAATTTGGATTTTTTCTGGGGATTCAGGCTTATTAATTTATTCTTATGCACCTGAAACGGGGATAGATCACGACTTAATAGGGGGATTTTTAACCGCTCTCAAGCAATTAAGTATTCAGGTAACTCAGCAAGAGCTAAAATCTATAACTATTGGGAAAGATAGATATACTTTATATCAAGCACAAGGCTATAATTTTTTTATCCTTGGGCGTTCTTCACTAAAAAGTTCCTCAAAAACCATCACTAAGATATTAGAAATCATATATAAGCGATTCTGGAAGGAATATTCTAAGGAATTGAAATCTTTTTCTGGAAATATTGATATATTTAGCAGTTTTACAGATATAGTTAATTCCTTTGATTTCACTTTAATTAATTAGATTGAATAAGTATATTTTTAAATTCTTTAATGTATTTTAAGTAGCTCCTGAAAGATCCAAGTAAATCCATCTTGAATCCCTTCTCCTGTTCTTGCACTGGTGAGTTGGACTTTATAATTTAACTTTAACTCTTTAAGGTTTAAAACTTCATAGATCTCTTTTTCTTTCTGTTTAATATTAGTTAATAAATCAATTTTATTTAAGCATATTAAAATAGGAACATTTTCAGGAAATTTATCATATTCATTAAATAGATGGTTTTTTACTTTGAAGAGTTCTTTTTTTGATTCTTTAAGATGTTTCATTGAATAATTTATGTCAATAACAAAAATAATTGCAGTGGGCTTCTTTGTATAGCTCCACCATTGAAAGCGTAAGCGTTTCTGACCGCTGACATCAACAATTTTAAAAATATTATCATTTAATATCATTCGAATTACTTTTAATGCAAGAGTGGGTTTTATATCTGGATTGTAAGCATTAGATTTTAAATAGTGAATTATCGTACTTTTACCCACTTTTGAAATACCTAATATTAGAAAATCACCTAAGTCGGGATTATCAATTAGCTTTGAAATTTTATTATAATACTCAGAAAGAATATGATCTAATCGCGAAATTAAATTCTTAATTTCACTAGCCGGAGAATTTATATCAGTTTTTTGGTAAAAAGCTTTATAGATTTTAGGACTATTGATTATTTCAGTGCTTAATTCCTTTAATTTCTCTTGAAACATTTCAATTCTATAATTTTTCTCAACAATTAAGGAAAGCATTACTGTTTCATTACGTCCTCTTGCCAATTTTGAGGGTACTTCAAAAAGATAATTTATTATTTTGATTTTTTGATCTGGAGCGCTGGATATTCCTACAATAAAACCTTTCTTCACATTAATCTTCATATATTCTAAAACTTCATTTTCTAAATTTTTTCCCAACTTTTCTGATAATGATTTGAAGACTTTAGGTCCAAATATATTATCAAAATATGATAATACTAAATACATTTAGATGCAAAACTCCTATTCTAATTTTTATTAAATCATTATAATATATTAATTATTTTTACCATAAATTTAGATATCTCCCATTTTAAATTCATAAGAAATATTCATTTTAATCCTCATTATTTTTGCTTTCGGATTCTGTGGTAAAATAATATGGGGGCATTGGATAAAATTTTTCATTTAATTTTTTAATAATATCCTCTGGGATTACTTCACCATATTGTGGAGGTTCACTATAATAAGATTTTAATTCTTTCAAATACTGTTTCATTTCGAGATGAAGGAAATAGGAGCTTCGTTCTGCTATCACAACAAAATAATAAGGTTTAAGATATTCAATAATAATCGTTCGATCTCCAAATTTTAAAGAATCAACTCCCTTTTTAGCTTGAGCCACTTCTTTTCCTACACTTTGGAATGCCACAGTAAGCCCTCCAAATAATTCTTCGGAAATATTACGTCTATCCTCAAAATCTTCTGAAGTTGCCCTAAAATAATGGGTGATCCCACTTATGTCTACTAACCCAATCGCTTTTACATTAGGAGGAACAAATGATAAAATTTCTGGGTTTTTATAATATGGGATGCTAATTAAAAGCATTGCCATAACTAAAATTGGTGTATTGAACACGGAAAATTCAGGATTAATGATTTTTATAAGTCCTTCAGTAAATTCAAAAAACACATGAAAGAATAGAAAAAATAGTCCTGCAAATTGTATTCCCCCCAAATTTCTTACTTCTTTGTTGCGAGCAAAGATAGCTTTCGATATTCTGAAAGCAATAACGAAATTTGCTATAAAAATTACGATTGCCCCTATTTGAACTAAGACACCAAGAAAATATTCAAAAGTTCCATTAAATTGATAAATGCCACTTAGTATTGAAAAAATATTTTTAAAAGATAAGGGAAACAGACAAATTGATATAATACTTGTTAACCACGCTCTTGGAGATTCTCGTTCGTTTAGCTCAAAGTGAAGAAAAAGAAAAAAAAGAGCAATAGTAGATAGTAAAATTTGAGCATCATATAGACCTGTCTTAGGCACTTCACCCGCGGGATTCCAATTCAACCATCCAAAGAAATAAGAAAGAGCGGAGGAAAATAAAGCACATATGATAAAGATAAGGGGAGTTAGTTCAAATTTTATGCTACGATATAATATCATTATCCCAAATAATGCAAAAATAACGGAGATAATGAAAAAATAGGGTGAGAAGGGGCCTATTTGGAGATATACGATATATTTTCTAAATCCAGATGGAAATAAGATACTTGTAAATAAGATATAAAGAATAATACATATCAGCACAATTGAGGAAATATATAAATGGTATTGTATGGAATCTTTATTAGAAAACATCTTCTTTCACGTTAAAATTTTATGCTTAATACATGAAAAAATCCTTGCTAATATTTAAAAATAGGTAATAATAATCAATTTCAAAATAAATATCGTTTTTAGACTATTATTTTAGAATCATATTTATTTTAATTTTGAAATTTTTTTATTTGATATTTTACATTTGTTTTTCTTATTTTAATCAATAAAAAATTAAGGAGGAATTATATTTATATAGTGATTCTATCTTAATTGCATGTATATTTTTATAAATTATTGATAAATCGAAAGTGATAGAGATAAGTCTTAGTTCTTTACTTGATAAAACTCGAAAATTATTAGGTGTAGGGGCAGCCTATGTTGGAATAGTTGGCAAACCAAGTGAATTTTTTAAAGTCGCATCAAAATTAATTAAAAAAGGAAAAAAGAAAGATTTTCTTCAGTTATTAACAGAAGAGAATCCCATAGCGAGAGCAATGGGAATCCTTTGCCTAGTTCGCACGGAGGGAATAAAATCTAAGGATACTATCAAACCATTTTTAAAAGATAGAACCACAGTTTTATCTATGCCAGGTGGCTGTACATTAATTAAAACTACATTAGGTGCTATAGTATGGGAATTTTTTAATAATATAAACTATTTTGGCTTCAATATGGAAAAAGAACCTTTATACCCGAAAAAAGAACTAGTATCTTTAAATTTTGAAATTCTTTCGGGTGATCAATATTCAAATTTTCACTGGAAAGCTTCAAGAAAATTAATAGAGGACATAAAGAATAATAAGATAGATTTCTCGTTAGCAAATTTACAGAATATTTGTGCTTCACTTTCATTAGATGATATCGTAAAGGGAATTGGGAGAATTAAAAACTATGATTTAATACGAGAATTTCTTAGAAATATAGTAAAAAACAAAGATCTAGATGTAAAAGCAAAGCTTGCTGCAGGCTCAGCTTTAACAAGAGAGGTAAATGCCAAAAATATTGAATTATTAAAAGATTGGGAAAAATTTTTCAATGATAAGATTAAAAATGCTGGAACTCTTCTATTAAGATCACTTCATCTTAAAGAAAAAATAAATGAAATAAAAGAAATTTTATTTAGAAAACCTAGTTGGAATTGGTTGGCGGATCATAAGAAAGAGTACACAAAATTAATTTCAATTGCTCATCCCCATGCCCTTTACTATTTAAAATCTAATGGCCTTAGCTATATTGATGATTATCCCGAAATGAAAAAAAATTTTATTAATTCACTTTTCAAATTAATAAATTTGACTCCAGAATTAAATCAATCTTGGAATACTTATTCCAACCTACCTTATCTAATCGAATTTTTTATCTATGGATCGCGAGAAGGAGATGTTAAAAAACTATTCAGTGAGCAAAAATATACCAAACTCATTCAATTAATAGAAAAATATACTGAAAATTGATTTTATAACTCATCAAATTTATCTTAAAAATAAAATCACTTTTCTTAATCCTTATTAACCCTGTGAAATATGATACCTCAGGGAATCTACTATGGAATATTCCTTCTACAGGAGGGGGGCACAAATTTATTACCACTCCTACTTACTGGAGGAGAACCAGATCAAATTAATGGATATTTGTTTATTCCGCTTTTTACAACAATTAGCATGATGATATCTATTACTGTTCGAAAAATACGCAAAAAGAATATATAAAGGAGGCTCTAATTGTTAATATTCTCTAATTAATCTCCTTCCTTTTTTTTTATAAAATAAAATAATAGAATTATTCATTTAAGGAACGTAATGTAATTATGGATTACAAGTCTGGATTTATCTTATTTTTTTGATTTGTTTTGTCATAAAATGACAAATTAAAGGTTTTGATAATTTTTCGCTTCTCATTTTAATTGTCATCATTTCCAGACACTATTGTCACGATATGGTGACAAAGTTTAAATAGGATCAATTTCATTATATTCATAAGAAAAAATAGAAATACGCAAACGGAAAGAATAGCAATTATTGCAAAAATATATCCTATTCCATATTCCGTTTGAGTTATAAACAGAATTGAATAGAAATTCGATAAGATTTCTATTTTAAAAAAATATATACAAAAATAAAATATGTGGAGGAAAAAAATGGCTGAAAATGAAATTTTTAACAAGGCAATTGTTTTGGACAACGGGACGGGAATTACTAAAAATGGATTTGGTGGCGAAGACCAACCCCGTTCCGTATTTCCTACAGTTACTGGGCGACCTAAATATGGGAATATTATGCCGGAGTTGCAAGATTATGGTAGAGAATGGTATATTGGAGATGAGGCAATGAAATTAAAAGGAGTTATGCGTCTAAACTTCCCAATTACTCATGGAACTATTAATGATTGGCCTGCAATGGAAAGGATCTGGCATTATACATTTTTCACAGATTTAAGAGTTGATCCTTCTGAGCATCCAGTTTTATTAACTGAAGCACCATTAAACCCTAGGTTTAATCGAGAAAAAATGACGGAGATATTTTTTGAAACATTTAATGTACCAGCATTATATGTAGCAACACAAGCAGTTCTTTCTTTATACGCTTCTGGTCGTGCAACAGGTGTTGTTATTGATATAGGTGATGGGGTTTCTCATATTGTTCCTATTTATGAAGGCTTTGCATTAAGTCATGCCATTGAGCGAATAGATCTTGCAGGACGAGATGTTACAAAATATTTAAAGCGTCTTTTGAGGCAAAATGGGATCCCAATGATTACCACAGCTGAGGAAGAGATTGTAAGAGATATTAAAGAGAAGCTCTGTTATGTAGCAAATGATCCCGAAAAAGAAATGATGCTTTCAAAAAAAGTAGCGGGAATGGAAAAAGCATATATGCTTCCAGATGGGGAGATCGTTAAAGTGGGAGTTGAAAGATTTTTAGCTCCAGAGTGTCTTTTTAATCCTTCTGTTATTGGGAAAGAACTACCACCGCTCGATGATTTAGTAGTAAATGCGATAGATGAGTGTGATGTCGATTTGCGAAGAGAATTATATAGTAATATTGTATTATCTGGCGGTTCTACAATGTTTCCTGGGATTAAAGAGCGTTTATCCAAAGAAATAAGAGAGCAAATTCCAGAATCCGTCGATGTAAAAATAATCGCTCCGCCTGAAAGAATGTATTCCGTATGGATCGGTGGTTCAATCTTGAGTTCTTTAAAGACTTTTCATCGTATGTGGATTACCAGACGTGAATATAAAGAATTAGGCCCCCAAGTAATTCATAGATGCTTCTAAGCATTCTAGTAGACATTTTAGTGAGAAAAATCTAATTTATAATTTTTTTTTAATATTCTTTTAATATTTTGTAAAAACTTTCAAAGTAGGAAAAAATAGAAAGATGTGTGAAAATTTAAAGATTAAATATGTGAAAGGTATACCGTGTATTGTTTTGGATGAAGAAGTAGAAAAAAAATTATCAAAGTTTCAAGATTGGAAGGAAAAAAATGATTTTATGTTTTTTGAAAAATCAAGTGAATTGAGAAATTTGAAGGATGTGTTAAATGAATTAAAAGAAAGACTCGATGAAAATAAACAAGAGGAATAAGAAGAGATGAGTAATCTATTAATAAGAGAAATAAATGGAATTCCATGTATAGTCTTAAATGAAGGAATAATTGAATTTAAAAAAGAACATAATTCTACTAAATATAAAAATTCTTTTTCTTCTTTATTAGATATGAAAACGGAAAAGCATTTAAAAACACTTTTAGATGAATTAAAAAAAAAGTTAAAAGAAAAAGATTAAATAAAGGAATGTTATAAATGAAAAAGAATACTTAAATAATATATATACTCAAAAAAAATAATTAAAGGGAATAGTACATTGACGGGTTATGAATCTGTTATTAATGATTTAATAAAAGATAACCCGAATATAATTTCACTTACAATAATTGAAAATAAAAAGAAAATCGGATATAAATCAAAGACTTGGGATATAACAGACGAAGAGGAATTAAAAGAACTTTTTTCTAAATGGGGTAAAAAAGAGCCAAAAATATTATTTATTGGTGAAGGAAATTACAGAATTTTCAATAATACGCCTGATAGATTTGCAGCAAAAGGCAGAAATCATTGGCTTGTTGGTTATAAAATTCAAGAAAAAGCAATAATTTGTAAGATAATCTGTAAGGAGGGAGAAGTGTTTATGGAGTTAATGAAAATTTTTACGGCTTTAGGACGAACTTTAAGCTCTATTAGTTCTCGTGAACCGTTTATAGCCCCAAATATAATATTCTCACCTGATATAAAATTCCAAAAAATATCTCCAAAATTTCTCTTTGATACAATGGGAATTTTACGGCGCTTAGGACTTCAGAAATTTGGATTAACTCCAGAAGAAAGCAAAGTATATTTAGCCTTATTAGAGAAAGGTCCTCATGGAAATATTGTGGGAAACCTCAATAAACAATTAGATATCAAGCGTACTACGATTTATCGCATAATTGATAGGTTAATAAAGAATAATTGGGTAGAAAAAGGACCTAAAACCCCTAAAGGCACACAAATATATATTGCACGTCCAATTAATAAATTAGTCAATAAAATTATAGAAGAAAAAGAAGAGGAAATCAAAATTTTAAAGAGTTTCCAATTTTTAATCGAAGAATATTTTACTGAAGGATTGGAAAAATCCCAATATTATGAACAGATACAATCTTTTGGAAAGGAAGTTTTTGATATTGATGTCTTAGGCTTTATGGGACTTGAAAAGGATTTTGGTATTGTATTTTTTGAGTATGAAATAGAAATAGCAGATGAAATTCGAGCAAAAGATAAACTAGCATTAGTATATGATAAAATCAGGGAACAGATTAAAAATTTAAAGGAAAAACATAAAATAAAAGATATTGGGAACCTTGATGAATATACTAAATTTGAAGAAGAAGAAATTCAGAATTATTATGGTGCAAATATTTTTATAAGATTTAAGAAAGGAAGTCCCACAGCAAAACAGCTTGGGGATGATTGGATTTTAGTTATAAAAGAAATCGCTATTCCAATTGAGAAAATCATTTACGTAATATGGGGAAGTAAAGAAAAATTTGAAGTTCTTAAAGATTTAGTATTAAACCTCAAGAAATAAGATTTGTTTTTTTTGGAAATGTTTTTAAGTGTAAACTTTCATATTTTGAATAACTATTTTCTAGTTAATATCTACTAATAATGAGGTATTAAATTTGTTAGACCCATTTACAATTATAAACGGAATTTCCAGCCTTATTTTTGTTATTATTTGTATTATCGTTGGATTTTTAATTATTATTAAGTATCAAAAATTTAAGGATAAAAATTTTCTATATGTAGGCATAGGATGGATTGGTTTAAGTGAAGCTTGGTGGTCCTCTTCCTCTTCTTTCATTGTTGCTCTCTTTAATGGAACTGGTTTAGGCGATCAAGCCTATCTTTTTATAGGTAATTTCTTTTTGCCTATATTTATATTATTATGGCTTCTCGCGATGGAGGATCTAATAAATCTTGGAAAAAAGCATATTATCCCAATTGTATTTAGCATTTGCTCAGCAATTTATGAAATCTTCTTTTTATATTTTCTAATTACAGATTTTACTTTTCTTGGAAAAATGCAAGGTCCTGTCGATGTTAATTTTTCTTTGTTGGTAATTATTTATTTATTCATTGCTTTAATGATATTTTTTGGTACAGGGATTATTTTCGCACTCAAATCCTTAAGAACAGACGATCCTCGCATCAAATTAAAAGGGAAATTTTTAATTATTGCTTTTATTTCATTTTTATTAGGAACTGCGTTTGATATTATTGCTACCAACCCAATAACTCGAGCAGTACTCGTTCTGAGTACTATATTTTTTTATATAGGCTATATCCTCCCACCAGCTATAGAAAATTTAATTTTAAAAAAATAAAAAAAATAAAAATACACTTAATAAACTTTAGTAAAAAAAATGTCTATATTTCTTGCACCCGAAGAATTTATACAAGGCTTTATGAGTCTTATTTTACTAGTGATTTTCACGATTAGCGGATTCTTAATTTTAATAAAGTATTTTAAATATAAGCATACAGCACTTCTTTTAATAGGGATATCATTGCTGGGATTAGCGTGTCCATGGTATCCTAGTGGATTCAATTTTGCGTATGTTATAATAACTGGGCAATCATTTAGCGATGAATTATATTTTTTTCTCGGAAATTTTTTTATACCATTCATTAGCGTTATTTAT
>Ga0102944_1001349_pt1 | contig 16411 bp, 16 predicted proteins | sample SalPonD_shore_MG_FD_78172 | JGI IMG/M metagenome (GOLD analysis project Ga0102944, IMG submission 78172) | Salt pond soil microbial communities from South San Francisco under conditions of wetland restoration - Salt Pond MetaG... | ecosystem: Environmental > Aquatic > Marine > Intertidal zone >...
CATGGTGAGCGGATCCTCGTTGCGCGCGAGGCGCTGCTGGGAGACGTAGTCCGCGACCGCGAGGATGCCGCCGAGGTTGTCGGACGGGTGGCCCCACTCGGCGGCGAGCCAGGTGTCGTTGAAGTCGAGCCAGCGGATGATGGCGCCGATGTCCCAGGCGGCCTTCTCGGGGTCGAGGCGGAACCGGGTGCCGGGGACGCGTGCGCCGTCGGGCACGACCATGCCGTCGATGCGCGGGCCGAGGTGCTTGGTGCACTCGGGGAAGCGCAGGGCGAGCAGGCCGCAGCCGAGCGTGTCCATCAGGCAATGGCGCGCCGTGTCCCAGGCGAGGTCCGAGTCGATGCGGTAGTTCAGGACGTAGTCCGCGATCTGCTGGATCTCGGGGTCGTAGTCCGGGCGGATGTTGGTTTCGACGGTCTGGCTCATGGTGTGCCCGTGTTGTGTTCGTTCGGTTGGGCGCGACGCCTGCGGCGTCGTACCTCACCCTGTCCCTCTCCCATTGGGAGAGGGGATCTACTTTTCGAAGTCCCGAGCCCCTCTGCCTCGACCAAAAGGGGAGTCAATCCGATCGGCTTGCAGCGCCTTCGCTATGCCGCCGCCCGTTCGCCGATCGGCGGCACGCGGCGCAGTTCCTCGCCGATGTACTCCGCGCTCGGGCGGATGATGCGGTTGTCCGCGCGCTGCTCGAACACGTGCGCGGCCCAGCCGGTCACTCTGGACATCACGAAGATGGGCGTGAACAGCTTCGTCGGGATGCCCATGAAGTGATACGCCGAGGCGTGGAAGAAGTCGGCGTTGCAGAACAGCTTCTTCTCGCGCCACATCACTTCCTCGCAGCGCTCCGAGACCGGGTAGAGCACGGTGTCGCCGACCTGCTCGGACAGGCGCTTCGCCCAGCCCTTGATGATGGCGTTGCGCGGGTCGGACTCACGGTAGACGGCGTGGCCGAAGCCCATGATCTTTTCCTTGCGCTCGAGCTTGCCGAGGATCTCGCGCTCGGCCTCGTCCGGCGAGCTCCACTCCTCGATCATCGCCATGGCGTGCTCGTTGGCGCCGCCGTGCAGCGGGCCGCGCAGCGAGCCGATCGCGCCGGTGACGCAGCTGTGCATGTCCGACAGCGTTGAGGCGCACACGCGTGCGGTGAAGGTCGAGGCGTTGAACTCGTGCTCGGCGTAGAGGATCAGCGAGACGTGCATCACCTGCTCATGCAGCGGATCGGCGGGCTTGCCGCGCAGCATCTGCAGGAAGTGGCCGCCGATGGAGTCGGCGTCCGTGTCGGTCTCGATGCGCTCGCCGTCGTGCGTGTAGCGGTACCAGTAACACACGATCGCCGGCAGCACCGCGAGGATGCGGTCGGCGACCTCCTGCTGCTGGTCGAAGCTCTCTTCGGTCTCCAGCGTGCCGAGCATCGACACGCCCGTACGCATGACGTCCATCGGGTGCGCGCTCGCGGGGATGCGCTCCAGCGTCTCGCGCAGTGCCTGCGGCAGCGCACGGCGCTCGCGCAGGCGGCTGCGGTAGGCGTCGAGCTCCACGCGGCTCGGCAGCTTGCCCTTGAGCAGCAGGTAGGCGACCTCCTCGAACTGGCAGTGCTCGGCCAGGTCCTGGATGTCGTAGCCGCGGTAGGTCAGGCCCGAGCCGGCGATGCCGACCGTCGACAGGGCGGTCTGCCCGGCCACCTGTCCGCGCAGGCCGGCGCCAGCGTTCGATTTCTGCGTCATGAGTCTTCCTCCTTGTTCCCGGCCGCGGGCCCGTGGCCGCCGGCGAACAGCTCGTCGAGCTTGCGCTCGTAGCTGTGGTATTCGAGATAGTCGTAGAGTTCCTCGCGCGTCTGCATGAGGTCGAGCACCTTGCGCTGGTGCCCCTGCTCGAGAATGCTCCAGTAGACGGCTTCCGCGGCACGGTTCATCGCGCGGAATGCCGACAGCGGGTAGAGCACCATGTCCACGCCCCACGACGCGAGCGTCTTCTGGTCGTGCAGCTCGGTGCGGCCGAACTCGGTCATGTTCGCGAGCAGCGGCGTGTTGCCGAGCGCCTCGCGGAAGGCGCGGTAATCGGCCTCGTCGCTCACCGCCTCGGCGAAGATACCGTCGGCCCCGGCCTCCACGTACGCGCATGCGCGCTCGATGGCCGCGTCGCGGCCCTCGCGCGCGAAGGCGTCGGTGCGCGCCATGATGAAGAACTCGCGGTCATTGCGCGCGTCCACCGCGGCCTTGATGCGGTCGACCATCTCGCCGGTGCCCACGCAGGCCTTGTTCGGCCGGTGGCCGCAGCGCTTCTGCGCGACCTGGTCTTCCATGTGCACGGCCGCGGCCTCGGCGCGCTCCATCTCGCGGATCGTGCGCGCGATGTTGAAGGCGCTGCCCCAGCCGGTGTCGATGTCGACCAGCAGCGGCCGCGACGACGCGTTCGTGATCCGGCGCACGTCCTCCAGCACGTCGTGCATCGTCGTGATGCCGAGATCCGGGAGGCCGTAGGAGGCGTTGGCGACGCCGCCGCCGGAGAGATAGATCGCGCGGTGACCGACGCGCTCGGCCATGATCGCGCTGTAGGCGTTGATCGTGCCGACGATCGTGAGCGGCTCGTTCGCCGCGATCTCGGAGCGGAAGCGCCCGCCGGGTGTCGTGCTCATGCCGTTGCCTCCGTCGGGACCGTCTGCATCTGGCGCTCGATGTTCTGCAGCGAGGCGCGGATATGCCGGCGCATCAGCATCTCCGCCATCTCCGGGTCGCGATCGGCGATGGCGTCCACGATCTGGTGATGCTCCTGGTAGGCCGGCCGGGCGCGCGGCCCGACCATGCCGAACTGGCGCCGGTACAGCCGCAGTTTGTCGTACAACTCGTCGTCGAGCTCGCGCTCGAGCTGGCTGTTGCCGCTGCCGGCCGCGAGCCGGCAGTGGAAGTCGAGATCGTGCTCGCCCTGGATGTAGGCCGTGCCGCGCTGCAGCGAGAGCGACCCCTCCTGCTCGGTGAGCAGGCGGCGCACCGAGGCGATGGCCGCGTCGCTCATGTGCTTCGCTGCCAAGCGGCAGGCCATGCCCTCGAGGCATTCGCGCAGTTCGTAGAGCTCGCGCAGGTCCTCGCGCGAGACCGCGCAGACGCGCGCCCCCGCATTGCGCCGGTAGGTGGCCAGCCCGCGGCCGACGAGGCCGGCGACCGCGCGGCGGGCCGTGCTGCGCGCAACACCGTACTGCCGGGCCAGCTGCACCTCGCCGAGGCGGGCGTCCGGGGCGAGTTCGCCCTCGATGATCGCCCGGCGCAGCTGCTCGAACAGCGCCACGCCCGGGGATTCGGTCGCTGCGGCCATCAGGATCGGCTCCTGTCGGACAGAGAGGCAGAGTATGGTCCCGAAACGGCGTCCTGGCAACCAGATTGTCGGACAAAATGCCCGATCTCCACGGGAGCGGACGCGGACTGCTGCCCTGTAGCCCGCCTATCTCACCGATGTGTAAAGCGAGGTCCTGGAGATGCCGGTCAAGACAAGGCGCAGGGCGGTCCGGGGCGCGCAGGCGTACTCGAACGGTACGTCGAGCACCCGGAGCGGCCCACCACGCCGGATTGGGCGGCGGATCCGCGCCCGCAGCCGTGAATCGGTGAGATATGCGGCGTAGGCTTGTGGCAGCAGCCAATCCGCGCGGAGGCCCCTTGACCGGTTTCGACACCAGCGCCCGCCTCGAGGCCGTCGCCGACGGCATCCACCGTTTCGATTCGCACTACATCCGGCCGCGCCATACCGGCGTGTATGTCGTCGTCTCGGAAGGGGAAGTCGCGATCATCGACTGCGCGGTGATGGCGACGGTGGCCCCGCTGCTGGAGGTCTTGCCGACGCTCGGCGTGGCGCCGGAGCAGGTGACCGCGGTGGTGGTGACGCACGCGCACATGGACCACGCGGGCGGCGCCGGCGCGCTGATCGAGTCGCTGCCGAATGCGCGCCTGTACGCGCACCCGTCGGCCGGCAAGCACCTGGTGGACATGAGCAGGCTCGAGGCCGGCGTGCGCCAGGTGTTCGGCGATGCGTTCTTCGAGCGCGAGTACGCGCCGGTCAAGCCGGTGCCGCCGGACCGCCTGGTCACGACGGACGACGGTGACACGGTGCCGGTGGGCGCACGCGAACTCCGGGCGGTGCATACACCGGGGCACGCCTGGCACCACCAGGGGCTGTGGGAGGCGGACACGCGCACGTTCTTCGCCGGCGACGCCTTCGGCGTCGGTTACCCGGGGATGAGCGCGGTGCACGGCCCGTTCTTCGTGCCCGAGACTCCGCCGCCGCAGTTCGTGCCCGACGAGATGCACGCCTCGATCGAGCGCATTCTCGGGCTCGAGCCGGCACGGGTGGCACCGACACACTACGAGACGCTGACGAATCTGGCCCCCGTCGCCGAGACCCTGTATCGCCTCGTCGATAACACCGTCGCCCGCTGTCACCGCGCCGATTCGGTGGAAGCCCTTGCGGCGAGCCTGCTCGACGCCTACGCCGAGGAACTCGAGCGGCTCGGCCGCAAGGACGAGGAAGCCGAGATGCGCCGGCTGTACGAATTCGACGCCGGGCTGAGCGCCCAGGGCCTGTAGATCTGGAAGCAGATGCAGGCGCGGTGACAGGTGCGGTCCGGGTGGGGCGGCCCTCCGCGACGGAGTGCTGCAGGTGCCGCCGATCTGGATTGCTTCGCTGCGCAATGACACCGGGGTATCGCTGGAAGTGGTGGGTCGGTACCGCCCCTGTGGTCATCGCGACGTGTCGGCCACTGACGCTGGCCTCTCCGCCCACGGGATGTCAGCCCCGTAATCGGCATGGTCATGGCATGGCCTGTGCCCGCCCCGTCGGCTCCGGCTATCCTCAATGCAAACGGAGGATCGTCATGCGCATCGGAATCGACCTCGGTGGAACCAAGATCGCCGGCGTCGCCCTCGACGACAGCGGCAATACGCTCGCGCGGCGCCGGGTATCGACGCCGTACGGTGACTACGACGCCACGCTCGACGCGATCGCCAAGCTGATCGGCGACCTGGAGCACGAAACCGGCCGCCAGGGCACCATAGGCGTCGGTACACCCGGCGCCATCTCGCCGGCCACCGGCCTGTTCAAGAACGCAAACTCCGTGTTCCTGAACGGTCGTCCCGGCCACAAGGACCTGGAGGAACGGCTCGGCCGCGAGGTGCGCGTTGCCAACGACGCCAACTGCTTTGCGCTGTCGGAGGCGGTGGACGGCTCCGGCCAGGGCTACGGCGTCGTCTTCGGTGTAATCCTCGGCACCGGCTGCGGCGGCGGCATCGTGGTCGATGGGCGCGTGCTGGTCGGCCCCAATGCCGTGGCGGGCGAGTGGGGGCACAACCCATTGCCCTGGCAGCAGGCAGACGAATATCCCGGCCCGGAGTGCTACTGCGGCCGCCGCGGCTGCATCGAGCGCTGGGTGTCCGGCACCGCCCTGGCGCGGGACCACCATCGGCGCACGGGCGAAGACATCTCCGGCGAGGAGATCGCGCGCCGCGCCGCGGCGGGGGGCCAGGAGGCCGAGGCCACGATGATGCACTACGAGGATCGCCTCGCCCGCGCGCTGGCTTCGGTGATCAACATGCTCGATCCGGACGTCATCGTGCTGGGAGGGGGCGTATCGAACGTGGAGCGCCTGTACGAGCACGTGCCGACCCTGTGGCAGCGCTACGTCTACTCCGACCGCTGTGACACCCCGCTCAAGCCGCCGGTGCATGGGGATGCCGGGGGCGTTCGGGGGGCGGCGTGGTTGTGGTAGAGCGCGCGCCGGACGGGCCTGGGGCATTGCGACGGCAGCGGGCGGTGGTATACCGCTCCCGTCATCGCGAGGCGCCGATCAGGCGCCGCGGCGATACAGAGCGGCGCCAACCGGAGCCCGTTCGCCTACGACTCCGCCGCGTAGCGCGCCGTGACCTCGGCGAGCTTCTGGTGCAGGGCTTCGACGAGGGCGTCGTGAGAGTCGACGAACTTCTGCACGCCGTCGGCCTCGAGGTCGGCGGCGACCTGCTCGATGTTGATGCCGTGGCGGGGCAGGGCCTCGAGCGTGTCACGCGCGGCTTCGAGATCCTCGTCGATGGTGACGGCGGCCTTGCCGTGGGTGACGACGGCGTCGAGGGTCTTCGGCGGTACGGTGTTGACCGTGTCGCGGCCGATGAGCTCGTCGACGTAGAGCGTGTCCGGCAGATTCGGGTCCTTGGTGCTGGTGCTCGCCCAGAGCGGGCGCTGGACGCGCGCGCCGCGCTTCTCCTGCGCGGCGAAATCCGCCTCGCGGCGCATGCGCTCGAAGGCCTGGTAGGCCATCTTCGCGTTGGCGATAGCCGTGTGTCCCTTATGTGCAGCCGCGTCTGAACCGGCAGCGTCGAGCTTCGGGTCGACGGCGCCGTCCACGCGGCTGACGAAGAAGGAAGCCACGGAGGCCACGCCGCGCGGGTGCTCGTTCTGCGCGAGGCCGCGCGTGTAGGCGGCGAACACCTGCTCGTAGCGCTGCACCGAGAACAGCAGCGTGACGTTCACGTTGATGCCCTCGGCGATCAGCGTCTCGATCGCGGGCAGGCCCGCCTCCGTCGCCGGCACCTTGATCATCACGTTGTTGCGGTGCACCGAGCGCCACAGGTGGCGCGCCTGCTCGATCGTGGTCTTCGTGTCGTGGGCCAGATGCGGCGAGACCTCGATGCTGACGAAGCCGTCGGCGCCGTCGGTCTTTTCGTGCACCGGGCGCAGGATGTCGCAGGCCATCTGGATGTCCTGGATCGCGAGCCATTCGTAGAGGGTCTCGGCGTCGATCTCGTGGTCGGCCTGCAGGAGGTCGAGGATGGCCTCGTCGTAGGCGTTGCCGCCGGCGATGGCCTGGTGGAAGATCGTGGGGTTGCTCGTCACGCCGCGCAGGCCCTCGTCCACCAGCCGTTCGAGGCCGCCGCCGGTGAGCAGGTTGCGATCCATGTAGTCGAGCCAGAGCGACTGGCCGCACGCGAGCAGTTCATCCATCGAGGCCATGCGGGTGACTCCCTTGATCAATTGACTGCAGCATCGTAGCAGAGCAGCGGGCCGTGCGGCCCGGGCATGACTCAGGCGTAATCCCCTTGGGCTGCCTCCAGGCGCTCGGTGGACTCGAGCCACTCAGTCTCGAGGCGCTCGACTGCCTGGCGCGCCTCGCCCTGGCGCTGCAGCAGGTCCTCGAGCTCGCCGCGCCGCTCCGGGTCGTTGTAGAGCTCGCTGTCGGCGAGGGACTCGTCCAGCGCGGCCACGCGCTTCTGCTGCCGCTCGAGGTCGCGTTCGAGGCGGGTGATCCGCTCGCGCAGCGGCTTGAGCCGGGCGCGGCGCGCAGCGGCGTCGCGTCGCTCCGACTTGCGGTCCCGCAGCGGTTCCGGGGCCGCGCGCGCGGGTTCGGGTTCGATCGCGGCAGCCGCCGTGGTCTGCGCTCCCGGATTGCGGCTGCGGTGATCGCGCAGCCACTCGCGGTAGTCATCGAGGTCGCCGTCGAAGCCGCGCACGCGGCCGTTGGCAACCAGCCAGAACTCGTCGACCGTGTCGCGCAGCAGGTGGCGGTCGTGCGTGACCAGCAGCACGGCGCCGGAGAACGACTGCAGCGCCAGGTCCAGCGCGTGGCGCATCTCGAGGTCGAGGTGGTTGGTCGGCTCGTCGAGCAGCAGCAGGTTGGGCCGGCGCCAGGCGACCAGGGCCAGCGCCAGGCGGGCCTTCTCGCCGCCCGAGAACTGCTTCACCGGGGCCAGGGCGTCGTCGCCGGAGAAGCCGAATCCGCCCAGGAAGTCGCGCAGCTGCTGGTCACGCGTGCCCGGGCTCTCGCGCTGCAGGTGCTTGAGCGGGCTCGCCTGGACGTCGAGGGCATCGAGCTGGTGCTGCGCGAAGTAGCCGATCTTCAGGTTGTCGCCCTTCGTGCGCTCGCCGTCGAGGATCGGCAGCTCGCCGACGAGCGTGCGGATGAGCGTGGACTTGCCCCCGCCGTTCGGCCCGAGCAGACCGACGCGCGCCCCGGGCAGCACGCTGAAGTCGACGCCGCGCAGCACCGGCTTCTCGTAGCCCACCGCCACCTGGCGGAACACGACCAGCGGATGCGAGGTCTTGTCCGCGTCCGGGAAGCGGAAGCGGAACGGCGAGTCGACGTGGGCCGGCGCGATGTGCTCCATGCGCTCGAGCTCCTTGAGCCGGCTCTGCGCTTGGCGCGCCTTGGTTGCCTGGGCGCGGAAGCGCGCGACGAACTGCTCGATCTCGCGCACGCGCTGCTGTTGCTTCTCGTAGGCGGCCTGCTGCTGGGCGAGGCGCTCGGCGCGCTGGCGCTCGAAGGCGGTGTAGTTGCCGCGGTAGTGCACCAGCCGGCGCCGATCGAAGTGGACGACGTGGCCGACGACGCTGTCCAGGAAATCCCGGTCGTGCGAGATGAGCAGCAGCGTGCCCGGGTACTGCGCGAGCCACTGCTCGAGCCAGATGACCGCATCCAGGTCGAGGTGGTTGGTGGGCTCGTCGAGCAGCAGGATGTCCGACGGGCACATGAGGGTGCGCGCCAGATCGAGCCGGATACGCCAGCCACCGGAGAATTGCGCGACCGGGAGGTCGAACTGGTCCGCGGTGAAACCCAGGCCGGAGAGCAGCTGCCCGGCACGGTTGCGGGCGGTGTAGCCGTCGATCGCGTCCAGCTCGCCGTGGAGGCGCGCGATGCGCGCGCCGTCACCGGCCGTCTCGGCTTCGGCCAGGTCGGCCTGGATGCGCACGAGCTCGTGGTGCCCACCGAGCACGTGATCGACGGCGCTCGTGTCGCTGCCGGCGGTCTCCTGCGCCATGTGGGCGATGCGGGTACCGCCGGGCAGGATGACCTCGCCCCGGTCCGGGGCGATCTGCCCCAGCAACAGGCGGAACAGGCTCGACTTGCCGCAGCCGTTCGGCCCGATGACGCCGACGTGCCAGCCGTCGTGCAGGCGCAGGCTGACGTCATCGAGCAGCGGGTCGCCGCCGATCTGCAGAGAAACCTGGTCGAGCGAGATCATGCGATGCGGGCCGGACTGGATGCCAGCCGCGCACGGTAACAGGTCCGGCGCCGTTTGTGGCCGGTGCCCGTGGCCTGGCGGCTTTGCCGCGCGGGCGTCAGGGGGCGCAGGTGCCGCAGAAGAGTTCGTACAGTACCGGGATCAGTCGGCGGGCGCGCGCGTCGGAAAGCGTGTAGTAGATGTTCTGCGACTCGCGCCGGGTGGTGACCAACCCCTCGCGCCGCAGGACGGCGAGATGTTGCGACAGGGCCGACTGCGACAGCGGCACCCGCTCCTGGAGCTGCCCAACGGAGCGCTCGCCCTCGACCAGGCTGCACAGCACCATCAGGCGATTGTCGTTGCCCAGTGCGCGCAGGAAGCGTGCGGCGTCTCCCGCGTTTTCACGCATCATGTCCGGGTCCGGCACCGCCAGTGCCGTGGCATCGGCTTGTCGTGTCATTGACGGTTTCCCCCACATTCACGGAGATAGTGTACGACCGGCAATAAGATGAGGCAAGGCTAAATTAGCATTGAATCATGTGCGAGTCGTTCCTATAGTCGGGGAAGTTCCGAACGAAAGAGGGCCAGCAACATGCGACCCGAAGTACGCACCGTGCTGCATGATCCGTCGTCTACCTTCTCCTACGTGGTCTGGGATCCCGAGACCCGCAAGGCGGCCGTGATCGACCCGGCGCTCGACTACGACCAGAGCTCGGGGTACACGGACACCACGACCCCGCAGCAGCTGGTCGACATCGTCGAGCGCGAAGGGCTCACGGTCGAGTGGATCCTCGAGACACACGCGCACGCCGACCACATCTCGGCCGCGCCCTTCGTGCGCGAGCGCGTGGGCCATTCGCCGGTTGGTATCGGCGAGGGCATCCGCGTGGTCCAGGAGCGGTTCAGGGAGCTGTTCAACCTCGAGCGCGGCTTCCTGCCCGACGGCAGCCAGTTCGATCACCTGTTCGCCGACAGCGAGACCTTCCGCATCGGCGGCATCGAGGCCCGCGCAATCCACACGCCCGGCCACACCAGCGACCACGTCACCTACGTGATCGGCGACGCGGCGTTCGTCGGCGACACGCTGTTCATGCCCGATGCCGGCACGGCCCGCTGCGACTTCCCGGGCGGCGATGCCGCGACGCTGTATCGTTCGTGCTGGCGCCTGTTCGAGTCACTGCCCGACGAGACACGCATGTTCATGCTGCACGACTACGGCCCGAATGGCCGCGACCGCATGAACGAGACCACCGTAGGTGAGCAGCGGCGCCACAACAAGCACGTGGGCGAAGGCATCTCCGAGGCCGAGTACGCTGAGATGCGCACCGAGCGCGACAAGACACTGGGCATGCCCACGCTGATCATCCCGTCCGTGCAGCTGAACATCCGTGCCGGCGCGTTCCCGCCGCCGGAGGACAACGGCACCGTATACCTCAAGGTGCCGGTCAACGCGTTCCCGACGCGGCCGGATGCCTGATGATGCGCGTCGGGCGCGGCTGCGCCTGCGCGATGCCTATGCGCTGTGGGCGCCGATGTACGACGCCGTGGTCGATCGGGCGACGCGGGGGCTGCGGTCTGCGAGCCTGGCTGCGCTCGACGCGGGGCCGGGCGAGCGGGTGCTGATCGACGGCATCGGTACCGGGCTGGACCTGGCGTATCTGCCGGCGGGGCCGGAATACGTCGGTGTCGACATCTCGATCCCGATGCTGCAGCGGGCACGGCGCCGCGCGGACTCACTGGGCGTCGGCTGCCAGCTGGACATGGCCGATGCGGCTGCCCTGCCGTATCCGGACGAGAGCTTCGACCACGCGGTGATGCACCTGATCGTCGCCGTCGTGCCGGACGCCGCGGCCGCCCTGCGCGAGGTTCAGCGCGTGTTGCGCCCCGGTGGTACCGTGCTGGTGGTCGACAAGTTCCTGGTGCCGCACCAGCGAGCGCCGCTGCGGCGGCTGCTGGGCCGGATGCTGCGTCATGTGGCGACGCGTACGGACGTGGTGTTCGAGGAGGCGCTGGCCGCCTGCCCGGGGCTCGAGGTGGTGGGCGACCGTCCCGCGCTCGCGCGCGGCTGGTTCCGCCGCATCGTGCTGCGCCGCGCAGTGGGCAAGGCGAACTGAGCCGGGGCGCTCGCGCGTTCCCGGGCGCGTGGTTATGCTCCCCGTCAGCGATACGAACGCACGCGAGGCGACAGGGAATCCATGGCAAGCATTCGAGTCGACAGCGAACAGATGCTCCAGGCGGTCAACTCGTCGCTCGAGGAGGTGGAGTGGTACCTCGACCTGCGCACGGGGGAGCTGATCCCGTACAGCGACGAGTGGCTGGATGACGGCGAGGACGTCGATCCGACCGCGGACGCCGTGCGCTACCAGCCGATCGAGCCGCTGTCGGCGCATGAGGAATGGCGCATCCGCTCGGCGTTCGTCGAGATGCTCGAGGACGAAAAGCTGCGGCAGCGGTTGCAGGAGGCGCTGGCCGGACAGGGTGCCTTCCGCCGGTTCGATCACGTGCTGGCCGAGGATGCCGGACTCGAGCAGCGCTGGCGCGATTTCGAGCAGGAGCAATTGCTGAGCGAAGCGCGAGCGCAGCTCGAGGCGGACGGGATCGAGGTCGAGTTCGTCTGATCGGGAACCGTCGGTCCTGCGTTCGCGCAGGCCGGCACACCGGTCAGCCCACGCGGTTCTTCCGCCCGCCCCGGCGCCGCGCCCGACGCGGTGCATGCCCCAGCAGGCGCACGCTCACGGCCGGGTGCGCGTGGGCCAGGTTGCGCCGGTTGATCGCGTCGCGCTGAACGTGGCTCAGCGCTGCCCAGTCGCGAATCTCCGCGCCGGTGCGTCGGCAGCCCTTGCACTGGCCGTCGTCATCCAGCGTGCACACCCCCACGCAGGGGCTCTCGCTCAGCAGCCGGTCGTTCGCCGCCTGTCCGTCCATCGCCGCTCCGGGGTCGAATTGCGCGCGTGGCGCCGCGTGCCGCGCGGCGACCTTCGCCCGCTACTGTGCGCCCGGCGCGTCCGTCGTGCCGGCCTGCCGGGGTCGTCGAATTGCGCAGGAGCGACACTGCACCCCCGCCGCCGGGCCGTACGGAATCCATCACGCGCGCCGCGTCCCTGATATCCTCGTGCTGGTGCCGGCCGTGCTGGACGCGCCCGGGGGCGTTGTCGTCCGGGCACGCGGCACGGCGGCGCGCCGAGATTCCACCCAAGGAGGAATCCGCCATGAGAAGAACACTCGCACCGATCACGCTCCTCGTCAGCGCCCTGTTCGCCACCACCGCGGCCGCGACCCAGTGGAACATGGCGACGCCGTACCCGGATGCCACGTTCCACACGCAGAACATCCGCGAGTTCGTGGAGGACATCAAGGAAGCCACCGACGGTTCCCTGGACATCACCGTTCACCCTGCCGGCTCGCTCATCAAGCACCCGCAGATCAAGCGCGGCGTGCAGACGCAGCAGGTTCAGGCGGGTGAGGTATTCATCTCCCTGCTGGGCAACGAGGACCCGATCTTCACGGTCGATTCGATCCCGTTCCTGGCGACGAGCTATGCCGATGCCCGCGATCTGTGGAAGGCCTCGCGGCCGCACATCCAGGATCGCCTGGCCGAGGACGGCATCAAGCTGCTCTACGCGGTGCCGTGGCCGGCGCAGGGACTGTACGTGTCCAAGAAGATCGAGTCGGTCGACGATCTCGAGGGGCTCAAGTTCCGCGCCTACAACTCGGCCACGTCGCGCCTCGCGGAGCTGACCGGCATGGTGCCTACCCAGGTCGAGGTGCCCGAGATCGCGCAGGCGTTCTCGACCGGCATCGTCGAGGCGATGATCACCTCGCCGTCGACCGGCGCCAACAGCAAGGCCTGGGACTTCGTGAATCGCTTCTACGACATCCAAGCCTGGCTGCCGAAGAACATGGTGATCGTCAACCAGGCCGCCTTCGATGCGCTGCCCGACGCGCAGCAGCAGGCCGTGATGGAGGCTGCGGAAGCCGCGGAGACGCGCGGCTGGCGCATGTCGCGCGAAGAGGCCAAGGCCAAGAAGGCCATCCTCGAGGATCACGGCATGAAGGTGCTCAAGCCGTCCGACGAGCTCATGAGGGGGCTGCGCAAGGTCGGCGACACCATGGCCCGGGAATGGCTCGAGAAGGCCGGCGCCGACGGTCGCGCCGTTCTCGAGGCGTATCGCAACTGAACCGGCACGGCGGCGGGCAGGTGCTGCCCGCCGCCCTCCGCCGATGCGCCGATTCCTCGATCGCCTGTACTTCGGCAGTGGCGTGCTCGCGGCGGCCGCTCTGGCCGCCATCGCCGTGCTTGTGCTCGCGCAGACCGTCGGGCGCCTGGCGGGCGTGCTGGTGCCGTCGGCCAACGAACTCGCCGGGTACTGCGTGGCCGCATCGGCATTCCTCGGTCTCGCGCCGACGCTGAACCACGGCGCGCACATCCGCGTCCGCTTGCTCACCCAGGCACTGCCTGAATCGCTGCAACGCTGGTTCGAGGGCTGGTGCCTGCTGCTGGCGCTCGGATTGTCGGCCTATGCAGCGTGGTTCGCGGTCGACCTGGTGCTGGGGTCGTGGCGCTACGGTGACGTCTCCCCGGGGCTGCTCGCCGTGCCGCTGTGGATCCCGCAGCTCGGCGTGGCCGCAGGGCTGCTCGTGTTCACGGTCAGCCTCGCCGACAACTTCCTGCGCCTCGTGCGCGGGCGCGATCCGCTCTATCGCATGGCCGAAGAGACGGAGGCCGTGCGATGAATCCCGTCGAGATCGGGCTGCTGCTCGTCGTGGTTCTGTTCGTCCTGCTGGGCACCGGTGTCTGGGTTGCGCTTTCCCTGCTCGCGGTCGGGCTGTTCGCGATGAGCGTGTTCACCAGTGCGCCGGTGGGGCTCGCGCTCGGCACGAGCTTCTGGGGGTCGATCGCGACCTGGTCGCTGGCGCCGCTGCCGCTGTTCGTGTGGATGGGCGAGATTCTGTTCCGGTCGCGCCTGTCCGAGGACATGTACGGCGGTCTCGCGCCGTGGCTGCGCCGGCTGCCCGGGCGCCTGCTGCACGTCAACGTACTCGGCTGCGGCGTGTTCGCGGCGGTGTCCGGCTCCTCGGCCGCAACGGCCGCGACCATCGGGCGCATGTCGATCCCCGAGCTGCGGCGGCGTGGCTACGACGAGAAGATGATCATCGGCACGCTCGCCGGGTCGGGCACGCTGGGCCTACTGATACCGCCATCGATCATCCTGATCGTCTACGGCATCAGCGCGGAGGTCTCGATCGCGCGGCTATTCATCGCGGGCATCCTGCCCGGCCTCATGCTCGTGGCGCTGTTCATGTGCTACGTCATGGCCTGGTCGCTGGTCCATCCGCAGCGCACGCCGCCGCCGGACCCGCCACTGCCGCTCCTGGACCGGCTGCGGGCGTCGACGCGGCTGATCCCCGTGCTCGCGCTGATCGTCGCCGTGATCGGCTCGATCTACGTCGGCGTCGCGACGCCCACCGAGGCGGCGGCGCTCGGGGTCGTGGGTGCGCTGATCCTCGCTGCCGGCACGGGCGGGCTCAGTGGACGCAGCTTCCTCGACGGGCTCATGGGCGCGATGCGCACATCCACGATGATCGTGTTCATCCTGGCCTGCGCGGCATTCCTGACGACGGCGATGGGCTACACCGGCGTGCCGCGGCTGCTCGCGCAGTGGATCGCCGAGCAGAACCTCTCGCCGTACGCGCTGCTGGCGGCGCTGACGCTGTTCTTCATCGTGCTCGGCTGCTTCCTCGACGGCATTTCCGTGGTGGTGCTGACGACCTCGGTGATCCTGCCGATGGTCAAGGCCGCCGGCATCGACCCGATCTGGTTCGGCATCTTCCTGGTGATCGTCGTCGAGATGTCGCAGATCACGCCCCCGGTCGGGTTCAACCTGTTCGTCCTGCAGGGTCTGACGCAGCGCAACATCTTCCGCATCGCCGTGGCCGCGCTGCCGTTCTTCTTCCTGCTGCTCGCGGCGGTGGTGCTCGTCACGGTGTTCCCCGGGCTGGCGACGTGGCTGCCGCAGCGGGTGAGTGGGGGGTAGGGGGCCGTTCGGCTTCCCGGTGGGCTTTAGCGCTCGGGTGATCGGAGAGCGGCCGGCAGTCCGTGGCCAGCGATCAGCGGTCAGGGGCCTGCGCCTGCGTTGGACCGGCGGCACCTGTAGCCCGTATATGGCCTCCTCCCTCCGTGCAAGGTGACCGCGGCTCCAGGGGGGAGAAGCGGCTTCCGTATATTCGGCCTCTGGTTGGGTCGCTGCTGGGACCCGGGCCATCTTGGGGTCCGCGGCACCGATGGCGTATCGGATGGGCGGTCTCGATCGACCGCGGGCTACAGCCGTCTCACCGGTGCGGGACTGGCTTCGGTCCCGGACCTCGATCACCGTTGCTCGGGCGGCGGCGCGCTGCGCCGCCGATTGCCTGGTTGCCTGTTAGCTCGTCGTGTGTGCGGCGCCTCGCGCGCGCCCGGCGCCACTCATGCCGCCGGCGGCGCCTGGTAGCGTGTGCCGTGCGCGAGCATCGCCCAGGCGATGCGTGCGCGCTTGTGCGCCAGCGCCACCGCGGCGACGTTGTGCGGGCGCCGCGCGGACATCCGCCGGCAACGCGTTGTCGCCGTCTTCGGCGGCGGCCGCCAGGCACTCCTTGAGCTTGCTCCAGCCCTGCGGCACCACGATGCGGAACTCCGCGAGAAAGCCCCGCAACTGGTTACCGAGCGCCGTGCGCCGCGCGACCAGGCGCCGCCGGTAGCCCTGGCGCGTGAGCAGCGCCTGCTGGCCCTCGCTCTTGATCGGCGCCTCGCTGACCACCTCGCGCGCGACCGCCTCGGCGATCGCCGAGGCGTCGCGTGCATCGTTCTTCTGCCCTTGGCGATACGGCTTGACCGCCTGCGGGTTCAACATGCGCACCCGGTAGCCCAGGCGCTGGAGCTCGCGCGCCCAGTAATGCGAGCCACCGGTGGCCTCCAGGCCCACCAGACACTCGTCGCAGCGATCCAGCCGCGCGAACCATGCGAGCACCTGCGTGCGCCGCAGCCGCCGCGTCGCCACCTTGCGACCCGAGGCGTCGAGCGTGTGCGCCTGAAAGACGTTCTTGGCCGTGTCCAGCCCGATGCGACACACTGTGTTCATGGCCTCCTCCTTCACTTCGTCAGGTTGAATTTGCACATCCAACCTTGGCACATCGATGCCGAGTGGAAGGAGGGAGGAGGCCATCCCAATCAGATGAAGATCCAGCCGGAATCCGGCGGAAGCCGTGGCCACGGCTCCGGCTTCCGCCTCCGGCTCCATCCGGGCTATGCATTGGGCCAAGCATCGCGGATGGCCCGGCGGAACACACGCGGCGCCCCCGCAGGACAATCCCCCTGGCAACTGGCAACTGGCAACTGGCAACTGGCAACTGGCAACTGGCAACTGGCAACTGGCAACTGGCAACTGGCAACTGGCAACTGGCAACTGGCA
>Ga0102944_1001350_pt1 | contig 16398 bp, 20 predicted proteins | sample SalPonD_shore_MG_FD_78172 | JGI IMG/M metagenome (GOLD analysis project Ga0102944, IMG submission 78172) | Salt pond soil microbial communities from South San Francisco under conditions of wetland restoration - Salt Pond MetaG... | ecosystem: Environmental > Aquatic > Marine > Intertidal zone >...
AGCGTCCGCCACTGTAGGGCTCCAGTAGGAACCCTTTTGCGCGTCCTTAATAACAAGCCCTATCTCGTCTTCGACCGCGTCATCGGCTTGTTTGCGCTGTTTGCGCTGGTATTCTGCCAGGGCATACAGGAAACTTAATTTAGACCCCTCATTTGTCTGGTTTAGCGTCTTTGGATAGACGACTGTGCCGGCAGAGATGTTTGTACCGTTCACGGCCCAGTATTTGGCCGCACTCGCAGTTTCTATATTATTTCCGATTTCGAGGCTGAGTGATCGCATTTTTGGATAAAACTGCTGATCACGAAACTGCCGAGCAAACTCTGCTGTTTTACCCGAGCATTGAGTGTTATGCCAAACCCGCAGCTTCTCTTGCAAGCTATACAAAAAGCTGAGTTTTTGCGCTTCATTAACGCAGTCTGGCGGGTATTTAATCATGGTTATGGCCGCCGATGTGTGATTGGCATTAATTGCTCTCCTATTGAGACTATTAGCCGATCCTAATTACCCAGCCGAGTAGAACCCGCTGGCATTCACGTTGACATTCAGATTGTTCCCGTTCGTCGTCACGGCGTAATCTTGGTGAGTCAGAGGCACCAGATCAGCGTCAGTTCCGCCCGTTGTGTCCGGGTCATAGCAAACAATACACTTGACCAGGGTATTGTCGGTCGTGCCACCAGCACTGATAATTGTCTGATCGGGGAAGTCGGCATTCTGCTCATCATTCGTATCATCCAGTGTCGGAGCCGTTAGATCGGCGTCAGTAAGGACGATGCGGGCATAGTTGGTGAAATCAGCCTCAGTATTACCAGCGGCAGCAAGGAGCGTTGACAGGTCGTCATAATCAATCAGCGTAGCATCAGCCTCGGCGGCCTTGAGTAGCACCAGCACGATCGCGCTGTTCGTCGGATCATTGTTTGCAACACGATCAACATAGCCGTTGACCTTGCCCTTTGCGATGTTAAATACTTGGTCTGCCATTGGTCTTTACCTCATTCGTCTAAATATGAATTATTTCCCGTCTTGGTCTTGTCGGGGCGACTGCATCCTGGCCCTATGTTCTTCCTGCCGTCTGGCTTCTTCCGCGTGGTGTCGTTTGTCGCGCTCCCAGTTGTAGTACCAGTCATGATTTCCCCTTTTTGAAATGCAATTATTGCTCCATAAAATCGCCGTTCGGGGGTCTAAGATGTTGCTAAAAAATCATAAATATGTCAATAAAAAAGCCCCGAGGGGAACACGGGGCTAAAGGGCATCAACGAACAACGAATATGACTGTGATGTGGAGTGGGACGAGAGAGGCAAAGGACCACCACAGTCCATCAAATCTTAACACGCCGGCGAGCATTGTCAATTTTATTTCTATACTCCTGAAACATGGTTTTGAGGTCTGGGTTGATCGCCCAAATCATCCTGTGTTTAGCCTGGTTATCCTCGAATAATTTGACCCATTGAGAAGTCTCTAACATCGACATAGAATCGATGATCGTTTGCTCGGCTTGCCACTGATTCATTCCATCCAGCTTCCGTCTGGCTGAGTGCTTCAGCTCCCGTAGCGTCACAATATCCTGATCCCCGGCAATACGGATGATATGATCCGTCAGCCATACATCAAAGGATCCCTCACCACCGACTTCCCCAAAGGTATACCTAAACGATTGAATCACAAAGGTTTTGATGAATTTGATCACCCGGTCAACCACGGAAACCTCAACCAGAGGGGAAAATGGGTTCTCGATCAGATGGAAAATCAGAATCAATCGGCCCGCTGTCCCTTCCAGCTTACCGAATGCTGTCATATAGGCGTCAGGCTGGTTCAGGAGCCGCTCATCCTGCTTCATGATCTCATACCATGCCTGAAACCGTCTAAACGTCTCATACGCTGTTTGAGACAGTCTGAAGGTCTGGACCGGTGTGGCGAATATCAACCTAAGAATCTGCTCCCACTCGGTCTTACGGGTCAGATGATCCGGGATCGGATTACCCATCCGGGTACAATCTCCCCTGAGTACAGCTGGTATGAATCGCTGGAGCAGCCCATCGGCTGACATGGCATTCAGATGCTGCCGGAACACCTTGGGTTGGATATTCCCATAAATGCTCACAGCCAGATTGTCACAGCAGATCGAGCCGGCGCCTACCCGATCCATCGTATAGGCTTCAGACTCATAGCTGACAACCCAGGCAGATCGATCCTCACCCGAGTTCTTATCCGTTAGCTTTTTGACCCAGGAATTCATCTCGTCCAAATAGCAGAGTAGTCCCCGTGGATGTTCATTGGCATGCCGCACCAATTTCTGAGATGTGATATCAGATACGGTAATTCTGAGTGGGGCCGGCTTGTCCGGCAATTCAGTAACCGGTGGTGCTTCACCATCGAGCAGGGCATCCGGTGACGCTGCCCAGTCCAGGTAAGCTGACTTCGAGGATTTATGAGCGGCCTCCAGTCCTTCCCAATCCAGAATCGCCTGACGGTAACGTGGGCGGTCCTCGAGTTCCAAGGTTTTCATAATCTCGAATATGGGTCTGGACCCCGGTGATTTTTTATCAGCCGGGCTTCCGATGGTCATGAGCCAGAGAACCGGGGGAACCTGAAACCCATCCATCAGTTCAAGTCTGGTCCTGGCATCAACAACAGCACAGGCCGCAGACAACCCAGCAAAGAGTGGCACCAGTGGGTCACACCCGACCTGATCACTGATTTCTCTAGCGCGGGTAGCAAGTATGTCCGGGAATAAATCAAGATCGATATTCGGTGGTGAGGGTCTGAGATTTTCAATAATGGATTTTGGGTTATCTGGTGAATCAACCTGGCTGAATAACTCACTCGCATCTGGCATTGGACGTTCCCAACCATGAGACTTGGCAATATGGAAAAGTGTGCCAAGTGTGATGCTGGTTGCTTTATCCGCTTTAAAACTGTTCCATTGTCCCACCATCGTCCGTTCACCTGGATACTTCTCAGGTGATTCCCTGGACCATTCATCCCAGATGGCAAAGGATTCATGATCATTGTCCGAGTGCATACCGGCCCAATGAAGTGCCATGCCGACATTGATCCATTCATCACGGGTTGTGTTTGGGTCAATAAATTCAACGGCTGTTTTAATCTCTGACCAGGATGCATCGATGGACCCATCACCCATCTCCATCGTGCGTTGTTTTTCAACCTCAATGAGTCGTTTCCAGAGATTCAGTATGGTATCGGGTACTGGTGGTAAACGAGACCAATGACCATTGCCTATCCATCGATAAGATTTTCCAGTACCCGGATGAATGGTTGGGGGTAAAACATCCTGAACAGTAAGTCCGCTTGCTGTGGCGCAACGAAGTTCATAGATAGTTTTTTTATTCAGGATTATTTTTTTGGAAGGAAGAGTTAAACCCGATGGCATCCGATAAATCAATTTGCCGTGACCCTGACGACCGGAATCAATGATTACTGCATCATTGGCGCGATAGAGTTCCTGAAGATCGACACCGTTTAAAGATAGCTCCATGCAAGCGGTATCCCAATCATCGATGTCCAGAGCCATCGTTCCACTATAAGCATGAGCCAGACCGATGCCATAGCCGTGTGGTAAATCCGATTGTGTTTTAAGTGCCGCCTCCCGTTTGTTCCAGTCTGTGTTTCGCGGCCCCTTAGTTCCATGAGGAATAGGGACCAATGCCCATCCGTGGCGTATATATGCGTCCACGGATGCAGGGTGTTGTTGAACAGATGTCATATTCACACGGGGGTTCGTTGTTCTAGTCGTCAGAAGATACTATAGGAATCCCCTTGTATTCAAACTCTGTGGTCCCCGGATGCGATTGTCGAAGGTAATTATAGGTTCTAGTGGGTACTGTCAACGAATTTGGCCGGCGTCCATTGGTGTCCATATAATCAGCAATGAACCGATCCAACTCTATGAAATAATGGAGCAATCCTTTCTGTAGAGTAGGTAATTGAACTTCCACTTGTGACTCCCGGATATTTATGTTCTACTAGGTGTTGACAAGGTATCACCAAAGTAATACGCTATGCAAGCATTAGTTGAGGAGCCAAAATGGCTACAGAAATTCTTGACGATTGGATACATTTAAGAACTGATACCGATCTAAAAGAACGGTTTCAAGAACAGGCTGAAGCTCATGATAGGCAAACTTGTGAATTACTCCGAGAATTCATGAGAGCCTATATTGAAAATCGTTTAATCATCAAACGCGACCCAAACAAGGAGACGTACTATGTCGATTGAGACACAACTAAAAAACCTCAATGATTCCATCAAGGATTTAACAGAGGTTCTGAAAAACCCGGCATCCGCGGCTATACGCGCATCAGCACCAATACCGGAGGCTTCACAACAGGCATCAAAAACGACGCCTGCTACTCAGGATACCACACCCCAGGTAACTAATGGTATGCCACCAGCACCAGATTTCACGCAGCCTCAAAATCAACAGCAGCCATCAACCTATAAACTCGAGGCACCATTTACCGATGCCGCTGGTCTCACCGATTATATCACGAAGAAATGGGGGGAACTCGGTCAGGAGAAAGGCAGTCAGATTTTCACTGTCATCCAGCAACTCGGTCACCAGAATCTCACTGCCATCCGGCCTGATCAATATGAGGAATTCTTCAAGAAAGTCGAAGCAATTCAATGAGCGATCATGCTTCACATTCGCCAAGTTCGGCGCATCGATGGGTTCTCTGCCCCGGATCAATCCGTGAAGGGGCGGGTATCAAAGATGAACCAAATGAAGCCGGTATCGATGGCACTCATACTCATACGTTACTGGAACATGTTCTTAACAATTACCCGAAGTCCATCACCGAGTTTTATAAACTCATTGGTTTGAAACTCAATGATGATTATGGTCAATTCGAGGTTGATATCAAACGGCTGGATCGGGTATGGGTTGTCATTGAATATCTGAACACTAAATACGGTGATCTGATTAAAAATGCCTATGGAACCGATATCGTCATTAAACCCGAGAGTCGGGTGAATCCTGAATATTTGGTCAGTAATCCAGATATGCATGGTACTTGTGATATCCAGATCATTGTTCAGGATACTCTGGAAATCATCGACTATAAAGACGGGTTTGTCTATGTTGATGTCAAGAATTGCGAACAACTGGAATTATATACTCTCGGTGTTCTGGCTGAATATAAATTGCCAGTCAATGTTGAATACCCTTTCAGTAAGATAACAACAACAATCATTCAACCGAAGAACAGAATCTTTGGGCGTGATATGATTAACTCAGTGGATTACACTGTTCAAGATATCCTCGGTAAATCAACCAACTTCGTTGTTGCTTATGCTGATAGCAAATCAGATAACCCAACTCTGGAAGCGGGGGCCAAACAATGCCGATGGTGTCCGGTCAGAGGCAATTGCAGAACACGAACTGAATTCATATTAAAGAGGCTCAAGTTATGCTGATGAACAAAGATGTTGCCACGGATCTTGCAGGGCGAAATGCCAATGAATTAACCAATGAGGAACTCACCGAGTTAATGGAAATCAAACCAGTGGTGATGGCATTTCTCAAAGACATTGAGGCCGAGGCTAAACGGCGTCTGGATTCCGGTAACCCGGGTCCAGGGTGCGGCCTTAAACTCGTTGAAGGTGCGTCCACCCGGAATTGGGCACAACCAGTCGAGGATATCGCCAAGAAACTCAAGCAAATGGGCGTACCAAAGGATGTCATGTTCAAACAGGAACTGGTGTCCCCGGCTCAGGCCGAATCGCTAACGTGGACCAACCGCGCCGGTGAAATCAAGCGTCTAAGTGAACGTCAGATCCAGACACTGAATAAGAATTTCATCAAGAAGAAACAACCGAATTTGATCGTTGCTCTGGAATCCGATGAAAGGGCTGCGGTTAATACCGACGCTTCCGGGATGTTCGGTAGCGTCAATCAGGAGCAGAGTGGATCGGAAGCCCCGACTCTACCTGCTTGGTTAACTTAAACTAGGAGTCACACGATGGCTAAAAACTCTCAAAGTAAGGTGATTTACATCACAAATGCGCGACTATCATTTCCACACCTGATCGACCCTCAACGTAATACTGGGGATGATGGTAAGGAACGGATAGCCTATAACGCTGATTTCATACTGGAGCCGAGTAACCCGGCCTGGAATGAATTCATGCACGTCTATCAGGCTATGGCCCAGGAGGGATGGGATCAGTATGCTCAGAATGCCATGACTATGATTCATGGTGATCATAAGAAACGATGCTACGGCGAAGGTCAGGAAAAGGTCAACCAGAAAACCTTCGAAGTATATCAAGGTTATCAGGGCATGGTCTACCTGTCAGCCAGTCGTTCTACACTACCGCAGGTTATCGATACCATTGGTAATGCCATTGATGCAACAAACACAATGGCTATCCAGGCTGAACTACGGAAGATGTATGGCGGTTGTTACGTTAATGCTGCCATCAAGCCGTGGTTACAGGATAATAAACATGGTAAAGGGGTACGTGCTGATCTGGTTGCCGTCCAGTTTCTACGAGATGGTGAAGCCTTTGGTGAAGGCCAGATCGATGCTTCCGGAATGTTCGGTTCTACTGGCAACAATGATGGCGATCAACCGGCAGCAGCCGGCGCTGAATTACCACCTTTTCTGCGCTAGTCATAATCGGTCCATACTATGTACGATTGGGTTTATGATATCGAGGTTTACCCGAATGTATTCACGATCGCATTTGAACATGTTGACGCCCCTTTTCAATATGTCTTTGAGATCAGTGAATTCAGGAATGATGCACCCCACATAATCGAGTTCGTACAGGGTATCGGACAACGCCGGGGCAGGATGATCGGATTCAATAACCTTGGATACGATTATCCTGTCCTTCATTTACTTTTAATGTCACGGGATACCAACCCGGATATTCTATATCGTAAATCCCAAAGTATTATTAAATCTCAGGACTTTGATAAATTCACTCACCTGGTCAGAAAAAGTGATGTCATTGTTCCCCAGATTGATCTGTATAAAATTCATCACTTCGATAATATTTCCAGAGCCACCAGCCTCAAGGTGCTGGAATTCAACATGCGTTCTGACAACATTGAAGATTTACCCTTCGAGTTTGAAAAGAAACTGACTCAGGATCAGATTGAAACCCTGAAAATCTATAACACTCATGATGTCCGTGAGACCAAAAAGTTTTATCATAAATCTATCGAGTTGATTAAGTTCCGCGAAGAACTGACTGCCAAATATGATCGTGATTTCATGAATCACAATGACACGAAGATCGGTAAAGATTACTTCGTCATGGAGCTTGAGAACGCCGGTGTTCAATGTTGGCGATATGTTGATAACAAATGGCGCCCGGTACAAACTCATCGGGGCAAAATGGCACTGAAGGATGCCATTCTCCCTTCTATTCAGTTCAAGGAACCCGAATTTCAACGGATTCTGGATTGGTTCAAGAATCAGGTGATCAGTGAAACCAAGGGCGTATTTAAAAATGTAACTGCCACGGTTGGTGATCTAGAATTTGTCTTTGGTACAGGGGGAATCCACGGATCAGTGAATAACCGGATCATTGAATCCGATGACGATCATATCATCATTGATCTGGATGTCAGCAGTTACTACCCGAATCTGGCTATCGTGAATAGGTTCTACCCTGAACATCTGACTGAGAAATTCTGTGACATTTATCAGAATCTCTATGAAACCCGTAAAAAATATCCCAAGGGGACTGCTGAAAACGCCATGTTGAAACTGGCGCTCAATGGAACCTATGGGGACAGTAATAATGTCTACAGTCCATTCTATGATCCATTATTCACCATGAAGATCACATTGAATGGTCAGCTGCAACTTTGTCTGTTAGCTGAGATGTTATTACACGGTGTGCCAGGTATCGAATTAATCCAGGTGAATACTGATGGCATCACTGTCCGTATCCCTCGAAATCAATCTCACGCATTGAAATATGTAAAAATGGGGTGGGAGAAAGAGACAGGTCTGGAACTCGAGGAATCTGAATATAATCAGATGTTCATTCGGGATGTGAATAATTATCTGGCTCAGTATTCCAACGGAAAAATCAAACGCAAAGGGGCTTATGAACACAGTGATCTGGATTGGAATCAGAACTTCTCAATGCTAGTGGCTCCCAAGGTCGCTGAGAAAGTGTTACTTGAGAATGTCAATATTCGTAGGACTGTTGAGAACTGGCCTGATAAATACGATTTCATGAAACGGGTGAGGCTACCCAGAAAATATTTTCTGACAATCGAACACCCTGAAGTCTGGGGGGATACGCAATTCCCGTTACAAAATACAACCCGGTATTATGTAGCTCAGAATGGCGGTCAATTGTATAAGTGGATGCCGCCCTTAAAGAACAAAACAAAATGGCGTAAAAATTCCATTGAATCAGGGTGGGGTGTTCAGGTATGTAATGGCATCAATGAACCTGATCAGCTCCCCATAGACTATGATTATTACATTCAAGAAGTTGAGAAACTTGTATTGAGGTTATCATGAGCGAAAAAAAGATTGAATCTGATGATCGGAAATATGCCAAGGAAAACGGCGTCGAGTTTTATAAATTCACCAGTCCTGGTCGGCGCAGTGTTCCTGATCGTCTATTACTCAGCCCGATATCCGAGAAACACCAGGCTATCGTAGCCAAATATATTCGATTCATTGAATACAAGGCCCCGGGTAAAGATGCAACTGAGGCTCAGAAACGTGAACATGAGCGACTAAGGAATCTGGGGTTTGCTGTGAATGTCGTGGATAATCCTGTATCCGGTAAAATGATAATCAATAGTATGGTTCATGAATAAAATGCTCACACCTGATCTTCTTCATGATTATCAGAAAAAAGCAATCCACTGGCAATGCACCCGACCAAATTCTATGTTATGGATGGATGTCGGTTTAGGGAAGTCAATCGTCACACTCACCACCGTCGATCATCTGATTAAGCAACAATTCCTCACCGCTGTTCTCATCGCCGCCCCTATTCGGGTGTGTCGTCTGGTATGGCGCCAGGAGGCCAAGAAGTGGGAACACACCAAGCATCTGACATTCTCGATGATCACCGGTACTAAGCAGCAACGTACCATGAATCTGCTGAAGAAAGCTGACGTCTACCTGATCAATTATGAGAATTTACGCTGGCTCGGTGAAACCCTGAAAACCTATTTCATCAACAAAAACAGACCCCTCCCGTTCAATGGGATCGTCTGGGATGAAATCACGAAGATGAAAAACAGCACGACTCACCGGGTCAGATCGATTGTCAGAACCAGAGTCAATGAGAACGCCGGTAACAAGATGCTGGATCACATGGCATGGACCACTGGCCTCACCGGGTCACCGGCTTCAAACGGCTACAAAGACCTCCACGGGCAATATCTGGTGCTGGACAAAGGCCGGCGATTGGGTACCCAGAAAACCGCATTCAAACACCGGTTTTATCGCAAGACCGGGGATTACAAAGAAGAGCCCTACATGGATACTGAGACCACTATCCGTCAATTAATTGGTGATATCACCCTGGAGATGTCAGCCGAGGATTACAATCCGCTACCTGATCTGATAGTCAATGACCTCATGATCGAGTTGCCTGACCAGCTCCGCAAGCAATATGATGATATGGAGCGTCAGATGTTCATCGAGCTGGATAGCGGCAACACCAAGGAAATGTTCAATAAGGCATCCTTGATGAATAGCTGTTTCCAATTCAGCAATGGTGCTATTTACCCGATTCCCGGCATTTCTGCCTGGGAACCCATTCATGACCTGAAGCTGGAAGCCCTGGAGGATATTCTCGAGGAATCCAATGGTCAGCCGGTGCTTTGCTCCTATGCCTTCAGATCGGACGCTGAACGCATCATGAAGCGATTTCAGAAGGACTATGACCCGATCAACCTCACAGCCTGCAAAAGCGATGGGGCACTCACACGCGCTCTCAGGCGCTGGAGGGAGGGGAACTGTCCCCTGATGATCGGTCACGCTGCCAGCATGGCTCATGGCATCGATGGACTCCAGGATGCCGGCTCTCATCTGATCTGGTATGGCCTCACATGGTCCCTTGACTTATACGATCAATTCAACGGACGATTGAGGCGCCAGGGTCAGGGAAAACCCGTAGTATGTTCAAGGATAATGACCCAGAACACACTGGACCAAGCTCAGGCAGAGGCCCTGGCCCAGAAGGCCACGACTGAGGAATCACTGAGAAAGGCTGTACACGACTATCGAATAATGAAGGGAGTATGAAGCTATGGGTGATGAGAAATGGCGTGAGCTAGAACTAGGAGACGGCACAGGACTATCCCAAGAGGAAATAGAAGAAGGGTGGCATTTCTGCCCGGAATGGGACTATATGCTGATCGGTCCAGGGATGACTCTAGAGATGAGCTGTTGCAATTGCAAATTCCTGGAGCCAATCAACGGAACCAGCCATGCCCCGGAATCAGAATAATCGGACAGAACCGGGCATTCTCGGTATTGCCTTTGTAATACCAGCCGATTCTCAGATAGATCCATGAACTGTGATAAAAAAATTGCAGATAATACCCATTCGTGACGCCATAGTGCCACCCGCCTGAATGACTCACGGCTGACCAGGGATCACCTATCCACTTATATCGTCCGCCACGGGGGACCCCGATAATATATTTGACAAAGTTGTGTGATGGATTCCTGATCGCCAGGCAGTAATACCGTTGCAACCAAAGTGGTAATCGATTCAGGAATTCCGAGTGTCGTTATCTGCCGGCCAGGTCAATCCCATCCTCATGATTATCCCAGGGGTAGAAGAATCGATGTAGATGTTTCGCTCCGGGTTCCAGATTCAGGATGCCGATGGCAACCATGACTAAACCCAGGGCATCCATAACAACAGTTGCTGTAAAAGCAATCAAGTAAATGAAAATTCTGATTATTGGCATTCTTCTCTCCCTGCTTTGAAACCATCGACGAATGCCTCAGCGTAAGCATTATTAGTCTGTGTCTCAGCCTGAACCTTGAATTTTGATAAATCTACACCGGTGAGCAGTTTAAACGCCTGGGCACCATTACCTGTGAGAGCTAGAACTGTGATGACTATCATGGCTTCATAACTGAGGCGCCGACCATACAGGATGCGCCAGCGTTGAAGCGGTGGACGCTTATCGGCAGAGGGTTTCGTAGGTAACATTATTCGTTGTAACCTGTTCTATGGTTTCAGATGTGTCATTCCTTGATGTATAAACAGGTTTATAATGCACACAAAAATCCTTAGTCACGGGTGTATTTGTCGCGCACCCTGTCACGAATATCAGGGTCAGCATTAGCCACATTAGCCTGATGAATATCATCGATGACCTCCTGGTTCTGATCAGCACGGTCTTTCTCATGCTGAGCATGAGCCTTATATTTATCACCACGGGCTTTCAGTCCAAAAGCAGCAGCTATGATACCGAGAAACGCGATAATTGCTGCACCCCATGATTGCAGTTTCGACAGGATCATTTTCGTTGAGCCTGGCGGACTTTCTCATGCACAGAAGCAGTTGTAACCATCCGCAGCCATGCAGATATGATTCCAACTCCGATGAATACATACGGGTAATATTCCTGCAAGGAATCCTGCAACATTGCAATATTGGCCTGAAGAATACCGAATGTTGACAACAGTAATGAGAAAATCAGCGTCTTACTGGATTTCAGATATTGCAATACTTTCATTATATAACCTCCACAAAGTCAGCTGGATCAAAATATTCCGTCCGGCCCATGTCCATAATTTCAAGGTGAACATGATCTGTTATACCTGGATATACTTTCGTCAATCCCTGAGCAATCCCGATGGGTTGATCAATTCCAACAGTCTGGTGCATCTCAACTATCGGGTGGATATAGAAATACCTGAAACGGTATTCACCAGACAAGATTTCCACATATCGATAATGACCTTTTTCCGGGTTAGATGGTGGATACGGATACCCTATTTTCGACACCCGACCAGCACGAGTGGCACAAACAACAGAACCTTTTTTGACATCGAAGTCAACACCATGATGAGTATGACCGCCACGGGGCGCACCATAAGCACCTGATCCCCACCGATCCGTTTTCCTGGTCTGAGGGAATATTATTGGTTCATGAATACCGAATCGTTTCTTCATACCATCACCTATTTACCACGTGATAAATTTTTCCGTAGAGCGACCATTTCAGCTTTTATATCATACAAGTACTGGTTTGTGAACTTCAGTTGTTCTTCAACCCTGGCGACCCGCTCAGACATGTTGGCGTTTGCCCGAATCGCCCGCTCACTGGATTTGATCGCACTTTCATTATGAGTCACACGGCCATCAAGCTTAGATGCGTACCATGTAAACGTAATAATATTCGCCAAAAGAACGATAATGAGAGCAACAGGAACGCTCTTATTCAAATGCCAATGCCGCTCATAATTCCTGTACTCCCCAAGAGTCATTTCATTTTCACCATTATTCTCGGTCATAACTACCTCTTATTTGCCGAATAGTGAAGTCAATATAATTCCACCAGTTCCAGCATCTTGACCAACAATTACAAAATTCCTCAAGGTGTCTGAATAAGCAATATCATATAAATAATCATTCACTGGTGTTCTTCTTTCATCCCATATCGAGCCATCTGTTGATGTATATAAAATTGAATCTGTTGAAGTCCAGCCACCTATAACTATGAATAATCCATCGGCATAAATGATGTTTAGTAAAAAACTCCCTGTGACCGGATTACTGATCTCTGTCCATGTGATTCCATCATCGGAATACACCATGTACAATACATCAGGAACACTAGACGCACCAACAGCTATGAATTGACCGTGCCCATAAGTTATACCATATAAATCAGCATTGCCCGGGTTTGATCTTTCGGTCCACGTGATGCCATCAGATGACGTAACAATATAAGCGTCAGTAAGATCTGTACCGCCAACTGCAACAAATATACCATTACCGAATGTAACTCCAGACAATGTAAGATTTTTAGGATTTGCCCTCTCTGTCCATGTAATGCCATCAGATGACGTGATAATGTAAGTGTCAGTACCATCTGCCTGGCCAACTGCAACAAATTGACCACCCGCGTATGTTATGTCATAAAGATCAAAATTTTTAGGATTTGCCCTCTCTGTCCATGTAATGCCATCAGATGACGTGATAATGTAAGCGTCAGTACCATCTGCCTGACCAACTGCAACAAATTGACCACCTGCATATATTATGCCATAAAGATTAAAATTCTTTGGGTTAGATTGCTCCACCCATTTAATTCCATCAGATGACGTGATAATGTAAGCGTCAGTACCATCTGCATCGCCAACTGCAACAAATTGACCATTACCGAATGTAACTCCAGCCAATGCAATATTTTTAGGATTTGTCCTCTCCAACCAGTTACTCGCGACCAACTCGATATCTGATCGACCTATATTCGTATCGAATTTAACAGGTATATTTGTATCAGGTTCAGTCGGTGTTCCGGCTGGTATCGTCCTATCATAAGCTGATGATGAATACTCCTGAAATTCACAGCTAATTAATCCTGTAACCCCAATGGTTAAAGCCATTACGCGAAAAGATTGTGATACCCACCCCGCAGTGTCATATGTAATATTCACGATTTCTCCTATCCTGAGTTGCAATAACTCTAACGGGCCCGTCATCTGAAATGAAATATCATCACGCGACTCTTTAAGAATCGTCTCTGCACGATAGAGCGCGCGAAACGGATCATTTTCAAGCTGAAAATCTACTGTATCCTCAAGCAAAAGCCCATTGTCTTCAGACAAATAAGTTGCTGATTCCTGAATAACAACATCAATATTCCAGCGTTTCGATGGGTTTCCGAACTTCGCCGTGATCTTATTTCTCTTAAATTCTTTCCCACCTTTGTTGAAAGACACAGCCCCGATCATTACATCGTCTGTGATCGTATAGGTTGCCGTATCATCAAATCCACGCAGGTACAGGTTATAAACGCCGTCGTAATAGGGCATATATGCGCGGAATGAATTACATATTGTTTTCACATTATTGAAAACGCTGCGTTCAGCATCCACCACACCACCAACAGAAAAATATGGGATCTGGAAGTCAAGCGACGTGTTATCTGCAAATGTCGTCCTCGCAGCAGGCGTATAGGTAATCGTGTAATCAGGGTTTGTTCCAGCTACGTTAATAACTAAATAGCGCGTCGTATCAGATGACCCAACGGTAAAAGAGTCGCCTGGATAAATGGCATTGCCGGCAACAGAACCACCGCGATCAAGCGTAACTGTATAATCACCGTTTATATGATCAGTTTGATTGACTTGATAGCCAGCCGGATTATTCGTGCGGGCATCCATCATGGTATCGCAATTATCGGCGGCATTACCAACAAGCGTATCGTTGATGTCGGATGACGAAAGGCCGCGACCATAAACTGTGTTTGTCATGTAGTCGCGCCATACAAGCGCATTATTTCCGGTATAGTAAGTTGTCGACGATCGAGGATCGTAAATACGGAGGCCTCTGACATCAACAAGCACTTCCGGTCGATTACCACCGAATATCTCATCATCAGTGAAGCGCAAATATATATAAGCCAGGCCGCGTCCCTGATCAGTTGATGACCAGTCTGATAGATCGGCAACCAAGTCAGCCGGTGCCGCCTGGGTTGACGTACCAACCCATCCATACCGTGTACGTGAAATCGATGGATCTTTCGCTATGTAAACTTTCCCGCCGTATCGTGGATCGCTTGCCTTTATGTCATCAAGCCATACTTCATCAATGGATTCAATCTCACCATGACCGATAACGCCAACATAATGAAGGAATTTATTTTTGTCGCCAGATGAGCCTAGAAATATAAGGTCAAGACCGACGCGCTGCTGGCCATATATGATACGCGCTTTATTGTTTGACCCGCGACGCTCCAATAACGGGTTAGGAGTTTCCGGTACGTCCGGTTTGCGCAGCCAATAGAAAAGCTCACGATCCACTTTCCTGAAAAAGTGCCTGGCGTTTCTATCAATACTGCGTCCAGTTTCAGCAACAGACCCATCACCAGTAATGGCTTTCCAAGGATTAACACCGGGGATCAGTCCACCCATTACCCTTTACGCCCCCACGGGATATTGCGTTGCGTTTGGTCTGCCAGCTTCAGGAATGTATCACCAGAATAAAAACGCTGATGATCATTTTCGTTAAGGAACATGCCGCGTTTCTGCTCGAATGATGCAAAATGATTAGCAAGATGCCATGTCAATATTGCTGATCCACTTTGCACATCTTCAGAAAATGATGGCTTCTGTATGTACCATAATGTATCGCGTGAAAATTCGATCTCATTGCGCTCATTTAGTGTAATGATCGTAATAATGACAGGTGCGTCAACATAATCCTCCGACAACATAACCGCAATATTAACACTAGGTACGCCTGACATGACAACATTAGTTGACTGAATAGTAGGTACAATATTTTCCTTAATGTCCCCAACATTCAAAAGCTCGCCGGCGCTCTGATATACATTAGCACCATAGATCAAATTAATCGGGGCAGTTGTAAAATATAGCGTGGACGAAAATACCATCTCCACTAGATGAAAAAGACGAATCGAATCTTTCGAAATATAACTAACTTCGGTTGACGTTAAACCCCTGCCGCTCATGACAGGGCCTCAACGACATCAACAGTATATGTATAACGTAGCGGCGGAGAGACATCATATTTTTGTTCTTTGTTAGCAAATACCGCCGTCATTGGTACCTTGTAATATGAAACAGACGAATTATTTTTCGGTGTGTAGAATAAATTTGGTTTTATGCGGACTTCGGCATTACCAGATGAGTCACTGTAAATATCATCTGTAACCATGTATAACTTTTCATCCAGACCAAATGAAATAAAATCACCGGCTGCATGTACAAGCTCACTTGCGGGGTACCCATCGCACAACACAATATCTCCTGTCTGTGATGCTCCATTCACTTTCGGAAAGCAATTTGAATATGATTCATTCTCATTAAATGCAGCAGCTTGAATAGCAAACATCCGATTGACCTCGGCGTCGGTCGGCTCGAATAATCCAACTTGGATTAAGGCAAGGCTGCCTGCGTTTACTTCAGTCAGATCATAGTTGATGCCTATGGTTATAGGCTGACTATTTGCCGTGATGTTTCGCGCCGTCAATGCCCCGGAGGTCTCTGACTTATCATCGAGCCATATTTTCATCGTCCCGTCGGCTTTGCGGATAAAGCAGGCAAAATGCCAACGGCTCAACAGAGTGACATCCCCAAGCGTTGATGCGACGTGTGTTGATGACGCGCCATCGTTTGTGAATAATTGTAGATATCCGCTAGCATTAACACCAATGCCATATCTATCTGTC
>Ga0102944_1001351_pt1 | contig 16370 bp, 12 predicted proteins | sample SalPonD_shore_MG_FD_78172 | JGI IMG/M metagenome (GOLD analysis project Ga0102944, IMG submission 78172) | Salt pond soil microbial communities from South San Francisco under conditions of wetland restoration - Salt Pond MetaG... | ecosystem: Environmental > Aquatic > Marine > Intertidal zone >...
GATATTTGCAATCCAGAATTAGATTTACTAGTTCTAAATTATTTATTGAAATAGTAATTTTATTATTTGAAGGTAGAATTCATATTGTAATGACCGATGTTTGGGAAGAGGATGATAAGGCACAAAAACTAATTATCCCAGGGATGGCACTTCCCGGACTTCGAGACTTAAGAATCCAATTTGTTGCCGTTATAGAGTTTGATGATTTCCTTGGTCCAGTCGTTCATCTTAATGAGATAAACAGTGGCTCTAGTTATATCAAAAAATTACGTGATTATCAAACAGTATCTGAAGTCTATGCTGGTGTTGCGAGATCAGATGTCGATATACAGACCACTCCTGAAGATATTATCGCCATATTTCGTTATGATCATGATGATCGTGATATCACAACGGTGCTCTTGATTTCATGTATACCCGAGAGTGATATGGACCCAATTCGTATAATTGGTTCTCGGGCATTGAATCGATCGAAGGGCAATCCGGCGGTTTTTGGTGAGAAGCTATCAATGAGCCTTCGGGAATATCAAACTGCCGAGGACTTTTTCGAGCGATCTGATAGTGGTCAGAAGATCAAAATCCTATCCAAAGATCAGATAAACAAACCCCTAGATCTATCTTTTATCAAAGGATTCGCGTTGATTGATCTTGATACTAAAATTGCCGATTTTCGATTTATTCCCAAATTCTTTGATGGTGTTGATTTAGACCCTCAAATAATGTTGAATTATCTCGACAAACAATATGAATTCATTAGACCATCACATACTACATCTCTAGTATTTAACAATTTGAATTTAGTCATTATGAGAGTTCAATCCAAGGAAATCTATTTTCTGATATTGGTTGATCATCCTAACTTAGTACAGATCCAACAAATTGGTGATTGGTTGAAATTGACCTCCCAGTATATTGAAGAGGAATGGCGATTTGCGACACCAAAAGAGATTATCTTTACGGTAAGTCTATTGAATATGTCTTTTAAGCTGACAACTCCACCTGATTTTATTGAAAATTTCATCAAAACATCTATCACAGCTAGTAGAGTCAAACCACTTATCGTTAATATAGATCCGAAGGATGTTAATCCCCCACCCTATGTAACAGAGACCCTGTGGAATCTTCTCGGATCAATTGATGGTACCCAATCAATAATGGACCTCGCAGAGGAGTTCAATATTCCCATTTTTGAGCTGATCAGGTTCCTTGAATGGGCAAAACAACGTCATATAATTGAATATCTGAAGCAATAATTCCGATACTCCGATATTATAAATGATGTAGGAACTTTCTAGTTGATCCTATTGAACAAGTTTAAAATGTTAATATTCTAAGTAGTATTTAATGAAATTAATGAGTCGTGATTATGAAGAGCAACGAATAATTGCGGCTCAGTTGTACTTCAAGTGGCTTGATAAAATCGGAATTATTGAACGATTGATAAAACCTGAGACAATAGCATCAGTATCTTACGATCTTGGATTTCCTGAAAATATCGTTGATATCCTTGAACATATTCTGAATTACCTCTCAGAATTCAAAATTATTCGCCGTGCAGGTGGAACATATAGCTTAACAGATGATTTAGATCGAATTAGGAAGAAATGGTCAAACAAAATTACTACTGATCCTGCTTCACCTACTGTAGTTTTTATCAAACAGGGACTTAAACTAGTTGAAGATCGCTTTGATGGTGGTACTGGTGAATGGGATACTGTGACTAACCATTTTATTATTGAATCAGTTTATACCCAAGAGTCATTTTTCCTAAATGATCCTCGAATTCTCGATACTGATCATATCTATTCCTATCATAAAAATCCTAAAATTGGTATCTATGGTATATTCCCTCAGGTCTGTATTAAGCTAATTGAATCGATATTCAATGATCCAGCCTCGATAACTATTATCACTCCATCTGAAGAGATCAAAAATCAAGTTATCAGTTATTGCGAATTTTATGAACCAGCAAGGAATTATTCTAGTAAAGTAGCATTGGTCAATGATATTGTTCCAAATAGTATGGATCTTGTATTTATACCAAATGGATTGAATTATGGTAAACCATTGAAAGAACAGATTAAGTATCTAAACCGTATTCTAAGAAAAGATGGAATTGTCTATTTCCGAGATGTTTCAAATTATAGTCATCAATTTGGTTTTGAGGTTTTAATGACACTCGCAACAAAATTCTATAATTTAGAGGAATTTAATGATTTGAATCGGATGTTTAAGGCAAATGGTTTCTCTGCAGTGAAACAAGTATCTTCTGAAGGACTATATGTCTATGCTCAAAAACAAGAATAATGCTGATGCTTTCAATTCTTGGTATCTAACCGGATCGATTGTTGTTTCTTTAGTAGTTGCTGCTGTGGGATACAGTATACAATTCATCATTTATCCTGATTATTTTCTGTCTGTAAATCCTGCAATTCCGTATCTATTCAGAGCAATCCGGATGTTGTTAGGCTATGTCATCGTCCCAATCATTTTCTTGCAAACCACGGAGATAGCTCTAAGTGAACTGGGTTTTAACAATACAGGAGGGAAAGAGTTACTACTGGCATTTTTTGGAGGAGTTCTGATTTATCTTGTTCCTGGTTATATTTTTGTCAAATTTCATATATTCACTTCAGAGTGGTACGGATATGATTTATGGCAATCTCTCTTCTATCTGAGTTTGATCGGTTTAATGGCCGGTATAACTGATTTTTGGACACGGGGATATATTTTATTGATGTTAAATCGCAAATATGGCGCCACTGTGGCTATTATTGGGCAAAATCTCCTCTGGTTTGGTATTCATATGTATGAAATTTTGTTAATCAGTCCATATATAGGTCTAGTCAGTGCAATTACTCTTACCCTGTTTTTAGGTATTACAGGTGATCTCCTTACATTACACACTCGTAACATTAGTGGTCTGATCGTTGGTCATGTTATCTTGAATTTGCTTATCATGCTCGGAGGTCAGGGTCTGATTAGTTGGTGATTGTATTGTATCCGTATTTTTAGATATAATCATGTGGAACCTTATATACGGAACGTCGAATGGTCAAATTAAATCTTCCTCCCTCCTACATCGTACTTCTCTATAAATTCAATTCAGAGAAGCATTCTGTACTGGTATACGTGTTCGATAAATCCAAAGGTGTGACACGTGTGAAACCAATACATCGGGGGAGAATCACATTTCTCTATGAAAACCAGAAATTCCGGCCATATCGATATGAACAATTGACTGGTAATACCTATCGATTTCTGAAGAGTGATCAGGCAGTCGAGATGCTGCAAGGTGCAGATCTTATTGTTATGTTGCCAAAAGATAAACCTGAGAATTTAGGCGATTATCTGGATTATTTTGAGAAGAAAAATATCGATACTCCTAAAATTATGCCAGTCTGCATTACCTGTATTCGCGAACATAAACGGTTGACACGGTTGAAAAAATCAACAACTTACGAAATGTATCATAAGAAGGTTTGCCGTCACTGTGCATCAGAAGAGATCAAAGATGAGTATAAACGTCGGGGCATACCACTGACGTCTTCTGCTCGTAGGTACTACACCAAATTACTAACACGATTAAAATCCGTACAGGACGTTATTGCCAACCTCTGGAGACCAGTTGAAATCTCAAAAGATCCCACGAAGACATTATTTGATACAATACCTGCTGATGATGATGCCGGAGGTGTACCCATCCATAAATATCTACAAGATATTGGAAAGGCAAATCTTCTTGATAAAGATCTGATTGATCATTTTACCACAATTGGGATGGGAGAACTCCTCCCCGTCCAGCGGTTGGCAATTGAAAATGGGTTGTTGGAACGTAGAGATCAATTAGTAATTGCAGGAACTTCATCGGGTAAAACATTTGTTGGAGAGCTTGCTGGACTACAGAATTGGAAATCACATAATAAAAAATTCATCTTTGCAACTCCCCTTGTAGCTCTATCTAATCAAAAGTATGAGTCTTTCAAAAAACGCTACAAATCGCTTGGTGCTAGAGTTGTACTTCGAGTAGGTATGAGTAAAATTGATACTGGAGAGGATTTTTCGATCTATCCAGATGGCAATTATATTAATGCGGATATTATTGTCGCCACGTATGAGGCACTTGATTGGATTTTACGGAGTGGTAGATGGAAAAAACTTGGGGATGTCGGCACATTGGTTATAGATGAATTCCAGCTGTTGTCAGATGAGGAAAGAGGTATAGAACTTGATGGTATGTTATCTCGTATGCGATCTATTTATCCTAAAGCCCAAATTATCGGTCTATCTGCAACAATAGGGAATGCTGAGGAAATTGCATCTGATCTAAGTCTCCAACTCGTTGAATATATGAAACGCCCAATTCCATTGGAACGACATCTAGTTATGGCATCCTCTGAAGATGAACGTGTTGAATTAATTGGAAACTTAGTCGAGCGAGAGATTAAGCATACCTCATCGAAGGGATTTAAAGGTCAATCCTTAGTTTTTACCAATACTCGTCGACGAGTACAGGAATTGGCTTCACTTCTCAAATCCACTGGATTGCGGGTAGCTTACTATCATGCAGGTATGACGTATGGTCAAAGGAAAAGGGTGGAAATTGGATTTGAAAAAGGAAAATTTGATGCCGTAACAACTACGGCCGCCCTGGGTGCAGGTGCAGATTTTCCTGTGTCACAAGTAATCTTTGAGAGACCTGCAATGGGTGCACGATGGATCTCAGTTGCTGAGTACTACCAGATGTCTGGTAGGGCTGGTAGATTTGGAATGCATGACAAGGGAAAATCTATAATGATTGCCACACCAGGTGAAAAAATCTATTCTGCACAGGACAAATCTGAGGAACAGATCGCCTTTGAGATTCTTACGGGACATGTTGAGGATGTTGGTGGAGATATCGCAATAGAGAGTGAAGCAGAACAAATGTTAGCATTTATTTCTGCAAAAAATCCGGTAAGAGAGTCTCAAATGACTTCGTATTACAAATATGTATTCTACCAAGCTGGAAGAATGAAGAATGCAATTAAATATCTAAAAAATCGAGGTATGATTATTGAGAAAGGTGATAAATGGTATATCACACCCCTAGGGAGAGCAGTGACTTCCAGCTTTCTAGAACCTAATTTCGGTTATACGATCGCTAAGAAAACCACAAAATATCCAGTCATTGATATTGCTGTAGAAATAGCACCGATTGAGTCAATCTATCTGTCTCGCCGAATACATGCAAGGCTCGAACAAGGATTGAAATCCCACCTCAGTTCAAGATTTCTCAGTGATTCTACACTTGATATTATCACTGGTAAGACTAATCTGAGAAAATTGGATACCTATACCGTTGATCGTATAAAGGAGTGGAATCAATTATTTTTTGATTGTAACTGTAAATCCAATCCATATTGTATTCATCCACAATTGAAAGTATCCAAATTGGTTCTGGATCTCCGATTGGAAGGATTAAAACCCGATGCAATTGCTTATGAGTTGAAGAAACGCTATGATATGTTTGTATATCCAGGAGATTTACTGAATTGGCTGGATGAAGTGATTCATGCCTCACAATCCGTCGCACGGTTAGCCAAGGCAATTAAGGAAACCAAAGTATATAACAAATCAAAGGCGTTGGCACTCTCCATTGAAAATGCAAAATTAACTTATTCGGTAAAAGACAATTAGGAATTGGGATCAATCGGGAGTAATACCAGATAAAAGACCCAAGAAAGTAATAGAGCTGGTAATATCATCAACAGAATATGCCAAAACCCCTCCAATGTTTTCCTCATAGAATACATAAAGATCATCAATCAGCTCTTTACCCTCATCTGTGAACACACTTCCTGCACCGATGATTTCCTTAGCAATCTGTCTGACACGTAGAGCTGTCATCCTACCAAATTTACGATACAATGCACTATCTGGGTAGTGTGAAAGAGTGGTGTAGTACGCATGTTTAATTGATTCTGTAAATGCAATTCCTTCATTTATCCCCTCGAGGAATGCTGGATATCCATATTTTACAGAGAATTCAAAATTCTTTGATATCTCCTCAAATAAGATGTCGTGCTGAGATTGATGCTCACAGAAATCTTTCAGATTGATTTCATCCTCCAAGATGTGTTCGATCGTATCCTCAAGAGAAGGTGAGAAATGTAATAATTTCAGATCTTCTTGAAAATTTCTATCACCGAGTAATTTGAAAATATTGACGGTATCCTCGGGGGTTGAATTTTCTAGGAAGATATCAAGATATTCTGGTAATTCAGTTATATCAAGATGAAAATCTTCTGTTCCCATCTCTGAATAGAGGTAGCCTACAGCTACTGAGATTGGTGCAAATAGGAATAATCTGCCAAATGTTGACATGTAACCTGGATGCCAATCCTTTTCCCGATGTAATGCTTCTGAAATCAACCAACCGGTATCTACCTCATCAAGATCTAATAACCCTCGCTCTACCATCACACCTCTTGAAGTCAGGTCGTATACTGGTTTGTGTATCAATGCTCCTGAGGTGATATATTGTCTGATTTTTTCGGTTTCTGATATCTGGGGTAATCCTGGTTTGAGAATAGCATACTGGACACTGCATGCAAAGGATGCACAGGTACCTACCCACGTAGCAATATCATCTGGAGACTGCAGATTTGGACTGCCTTCAATATTCGTATCGAAATAATTTGAGCCCATGAATTACCTAACCCAGTTTTGGTCCTGACGAAGTAGGTCCACTAGAGGGTGCTTCTTCTTGTTGTTCAACTGATTGATCAGATGGTGTTGACTTTCCATCTGACTGTTTATCGGCATCATTCTCCTTCTGTTCTGCTTCCCTCTTCTTATCCTCTTCTCTGAAAAATTCACTTTTTTCATATTGGAGATTAAATGATCTTTGTATGATCCGAGTCGTCTTCTTATCATGAGTGTATATCCCATAGTAATCTTGTTCTCCACGTTCCTCATCCTTGAATCCATAGGCAGTATAAATCATGATTTCATTATCTATTACAGTGAATATAGTCGCAAATTCATCTTCACTGATTTTAAGACCGATTTGTTTATCTAGATTATTTGCAATTTCAATCTCATATTCATCATTGACACCACGTTCAGTAGTCAACACGCGAATCGAAACCTGATAATCTTTATCCTTAACCAAGGAATTAATTAAATCTAGAATTTCTCGGTGTCTTAACTCAATCAGGGTATCAACTGCGATGAAGACCTCTTTTCTAGCCTTTTCAATAGTTGTTTGAAGGTAGGTAGAGAGTTCACGTTTACCGTAGATCGTGTAAGTTACTGGGATCTCGGTATCCTGTTTTCTTTCCTTTAATTCATTTAACGCTTCAAGTGCTTGATCAATTTTATCACTAAATATCTGTTTTTCCCGCTGCAATACGGCTTCAGGATCACTGGCCTCGTATTCGGTAGCTGATCCACGGGCTTCAGTAGTATGAACTACTCCCCGTTCAGATAATTTACTAAGTACCTGATAAACACGATTGGGTGGTACATTGCTATTTTTAGCTATCTTTGATGCGGTAGCTTTACCTAACTGTACCAATGCGGAATATGTTCTAGACTCATACTCGGACCATTCCAATGCTATTAAAGCATTTTTAGCTTTATCTAATTCAGGCAATTCATAGAATGCTTGATTTCTTATTATATATTGATTATGATTACCAATTATCCAATATTTTCAGGTATTGAATACGAATTTATCAAAATTTAATGTCATCCTACTCTTTGTTGAGATTAATCCTTATAGGTGAGCTAGACTACATTAAATTATTGATCACCCGTCACATCTTGACCAGCAGTCATTAATAGAGATTATTGCAGATATGGGTATAGATTTTGTATCCTGTGTTCAGATATCCAAGGAGTCTTTCCGAGGAATATGTGTTAATGGAGAGATGATAGAGCGAGAGACAAAGAGCGATTGGGGTACGGGTTTTTATTTACTCCATGGAACTAAAGATGGCTTTTATTCAACAAACGATTTTTCTCGATCAAATCCTCAACTGGTTGATATTGCCCAAAGCCTACTGAAGACAAATCACCAATCAAATTATCCTGCGAAACCAATTCCTAGATCAGTTACGAATGATATTCGTTCCAGTGGTCCCTGGCAACAGGATATGCTTGAGCAGTCAGATGAAATTATTGCAGGTATTAATGATCATCTGGCAACCTATACTGATATGCTACGATATGTTGTCAAAATCCGTGGTGATGATATCCGCAAAAGTACACAGACCTCTCAAGGCTCAAGTATCCTCCATAATTCCCAATCAGCCACTCTTGAGTTATATCTGAATTCTAAGGATAATCCTGAGATCGAACTAACTACTACTATTGGAGGAGTCCAAGAAGAAGATTTCAATTACGATCTCATAATGGATAGATTAGAAGAACAATTATCTCTTTTGCAACAATTTGACAATCCTCGTCAAGCAAAAAATGGTAACTTTCCAGTCGTATTGACACCAGATAGTACCTATTCACTAATTCATGAGGGGATTGGTCATGCAGTTGAAGCAGATCAGATAATTACCGGCATGTCATTTTTGACTGGTAAACTTGGTTACAAAGTAGCATCTTCTGAATTGACTGTGACGGATGATGCTCATTTACGTAATTCAGGTTGGGCTGAGTACGATGATGAAGGCACTAAAACGAAGGGTACACTGATTATAGAAGAGGGAATTTTGGTGGATTATCTGCATACTCGAAAAACTGCCGAAGCAATGGATACTCTTCCTACGGGAAATGCACGAGCGTCATCTTTTGATCAAGTTCCCGAACCTAGACAATCTAATATCTTTATTGAGCCAAAAGATTATGATTTGGAAGAAATGTTGGAGGATATTGATTTCGGTTACCTCCTCGGACCAACTTATCTGGCATCAACTTCAATATATACTGGTCAAATCCAAATAGAGACACAATACTGTCAAAAAATAGAAAATGGAGAGTTGACTGATTATATGCAACCTGCAACGATGAATGGACATGCACTAAATATCTTGAGTAATGTATCAAAGATTGGGAATACCATTTCCAAATTTCCAACAGATTGTCTCAAAGCACATAGTAGGTTGGAAATTGGTGCCTATGCACCTCATATATTTGTCAAGTCTGTAAATTTACAGTAGGTGATAATAAATGGCTGTTGAGTATCTTAAGGAAAAATTGGAGGAAATTAGATCTATCCTGGATAATTTTGTCTGGATTAAAGAGTACCAGGTATTTATGCAATCACTTACCAATCAATATGCCAAGACATACGAAAAAATCAATGAGACAATTCAGGAGAATAATAGTATAGGTCTAGCACTCCGGGTACTATCTACCAATAATCAGCTTCTAGAGAAAAGTTTGGCAATATCTGAATTGGAACAATTGAATACACTCACTGAACCCAAAAGTACCATGTCTAGTCGTGAGGATTTTGAATTGCCACCGTTGAAAGAACCTCATCGATCTTCCATTGCAGGAGATTTTTCAAACAGTGTTAATCTGCAGGATCGTCCCACTTTGGGGATTATCTCTGAAGCAGAGAAATTCACCGATACATATGAAATGCCATTTGAACATCAGGCGAGAGTTAGTTTAGAACAGAAATTGGTTCACAATTCTAATGATATAACGTTAACTGAAAGTACGTTTCGAGTGAATTATCAGATATCTACGACCTTTGAAGTCTATGAAACACATTTCAATTTGAATCGTGAGACAGCCGCACGTAATTTACAGTTAAATTATGATGAAATAATACGTGATCTGGTTAATGCTACCATAAGCAGGATCAAAAGTAGAACCATTAACCTGCCTGAAGATGCGTGTATTATACTCCATCCACAAATACTGGGAATCCTCATCAGTATCTATTATTCATCTAAATTCGTTAATACAGAAATTGGGGAAACTATCTGGTCCAAAAATCTTAATCTCTACGATGATCCTCACCGGACTAATGGTTATTATTCCACATTGTTTGATGATGAAGGTACTCTTACTCGGGGAAAACAATTGATTGCTGATGGAAAGAAACTGAATAATCTTACTGATCTTCGTTCATCAGATTGGCAATCAGGTGGTAATGGTTTTAGAATGGAATGGTTTCAGGCTAGGCCAAGGTCTTATCAATTTCCAGTACGACCTGCGATTAGCAATTTGGTTCTCACTGGTGGTACTGGAAAAGGTCAGTACTTTACAGATCGTCCAGGAACGTGTATCGTGATTCGAGATGCCCAAGGCATTCCCAGTATGGGTTCTCATCGGGGGCAATTCATCTTGCAGGTACATGAGGCTGAAATTTGGAGAAATGGTATTCATGAGGGTCCGGTTAAGGGTTTTTCATTGCAGGGTAATCTTGATGAGATACTCACCAAGGGACATCTCTCGGCAGACGAATCTGTGGCAATAAATCGATTGATTCCGGGATCTGTGTATACTGGTTGGCTCGTAATACCCCCTTCTACCGTGGTCCTGAGATCGTAACTCGCAACTTGATTAACACCTATAGTTTTAAATTAATTGATTTTCGCCGATAATATGACGAAATCATTGCGTTCAGCGTCGCTTTGGTGATTCAAGATATGAAACGGTTTACTATACTTACCCTCAGCATGTTACTACTATTGCTAGGTACATTTGCATCATCCCCCACGGTTGTTGGAGAGAACCTGCATAGTGCAAAATACCATCTCGGAAAACCAGTCCAGATTGGATTGGATCAAGGGACGGCACCTGATCTTTATTATCCGATATTTGATTCAATCAATACTACGGATCCTACCGGTGCTTCCGGAAATGAATTTCAAGTCAGAGCTCGTAACAATTCTCTAGGGGAAGGAGCAATAGTACAACTGGTACCATATTCTAATGTCACATTCACCTACGCTGTGGTACTATCAAATACTTCAGTATTTGATGAAAATCAAGTTAGCTTCAGATTATTTGCCGATCTCCCCCGAGTCAATTCGACTAATTTCAACAATACTGCATCTACTGATGGATTATCATTGACTGACTCAGCAGCTACTATCCCCCTGAGTTATACAGGTAATTTTGATACATCAAAGGATGATGCAAGTCTGTTGAACTATACTCAACCAGCCGATGGTTCAGTAATCAGGAATGCTACTAAATATTATTTCCAGACTACATCTGTCCTCAATATGAGTGTTAGTCAGGTACCATTCTATGTGGCTGATACAACCACTGCTGGATTACGTGAGACTGACTCAAACCAGCCCTATAATCTTCTTACAGTTTCTCAGTATTTTGACTCCCAATCCCAGGATGAATTCTATATTCAAAATGAACTGGTCAATATTACTGGTAATCTGTATTTTGCGAATACTACTGGCGATCATCTTGGTCTGAAATATCAGATCGATGGTGGAAAGGATCGGTTTAAGAATTTCACACTTTCATTTACTAATACAGCTCCATTCAATGGAACAGCTAATATGACCTTGCGTGATACCAGCTTTCCAATTGATACAACTATCACCTGGTCTTCTGTATATTATTATGATAATGATACTATGATTAATCAATCACGGGTCATCAATAATATCGAGTCTAAATCAGTTGATGTTGGAGATGGTACTCCAAGTATCACGGTTAAGGTTGATCCAAATAATCCAAATGCTAGAGTAATAGGTAACAAGATTTATTCCTACAACTTTTCAATCACATACTATGTCACTGCAAATGTTGCAAAGGGAAATATATCGACTATTCAAACGATTAGTGGTGATGATAATACTGTAAACAGTTTTAACAAAATCAATTCCACGTTCGATTCCATTAAGGTCAACCAAACTGTAGATTACACAACCTATCCATCTGCTACTGCCAATGGTGGTAAATTCAATACCACGATTTTTGCGGAGACGAACAAGGGCTTGTCTGTTAACAAAACCTACTATGTTATTGTTGATAGAGTAAAACCATCAGGATCATTTACAATCAATGGTGGAAATTCAATTAAAACTCATAATGGTGAGGTTAACTTCAACTTCAATTACACAGATGATAATGCTGGAGTACTCATGGCAATCATTGATTTTGGAGATGGCGTGAGTCAAGATGTTTCTGGAATGAACAACATCACTCATCACTATCTGAAATATGATGATCAGTCATATAGTCTGAATTTTACGATTATTGATTATGCAGGTAATGCCTATGCAAGTTCAGGTTTTATTACTCTGTCTCAAGCACAATTATCTGTTACTTCAGCTAGATCATTAGGTGTGATAATCTTCTGGATTGTCCTCATTGGTCTGGTTACCTCACCAGTTTGGGGTCCTAAAGTATCCGAAAAAATTCTTAATCGTTAAACAACTCAACAAACTCATTTAGTATAAGAAAACATTATTTACTACATTGAATCAAGATTTTTACCGTAATATTCATTTCTTCAAATATGACTGCGTTCTCGGATTATTAGATTAATTGGGATAATTCACTCGGTATTCTATCCCAAGTGTCTGTTTTTGATAGGTATGATAATATATCTGGTTGATAATATTGTTGTCGTACATTGGACAATAAGTATTTACCAACGCATCCTCTTTATATAAATAGAAAAAAATCACTGATTATATGATTGATTTGCTCATAATTATTTTCTTGTTCTGTTTTGTCTTAATAGTTCTTCATGGATCTTGGACTTATATGATTAGACAAACTCATATTCATAGATTCAGAAAAGAGATGGAGATGACAACGAAAATCCCATATCAATCTTTGAAATATGCTTCAATCCTTAGTATCACAATTGTAATTGGAACATATGTGATGCTATTCGTTTTAGTCTTTGTCTCATATATTATACAGATAATAGCGTGGATTGTTCTCATTTTGTTCTTGCTTATTTTAGCAGGTATTGCTTTATCATTAGGGGAAAGTGATAAAAAATGAATCAAAAATATAAGAAATTTAGTGATTTGGTACCTGACGATAGAGGTTCGTCGATATCAATTATTATCGGATTATCAGTTAGTATCTTTTTTATAATTCGTACAGGAATTAACTATTACAATACATCAATACTTGAACTTGGAAATTCTTCCGTAAGATATGTTAATTCAGTATTGTATTATCTTCAACAACCTCGTATGTTTCAACAATACAAGATCGCATTTCTTGTCATATTGGGTATTGTACTACTTGTGAATTTACCGTATTTTATTAAGGCAATTAGCATATATCAACATGCAAAGCAACTGGATGAATCTTACAGTATTCGTCATCTCAGAGAAAATAAGAAGCCACTCCCATCTCAGATTAATTTAGAAAAGAAGCATACAAATGAAAAAACAGGTAAATCTACACAATTTGAACAACAGAAAATTTTGAATTATTCTTCATATTATACTGATAATGAATTATTCGATATAACAGGATTTCACAATATAGAATTAAAATTAATGGCAAAACGGAAAAACCTAAAGACTGAGATGAAGAATCTTGAGAAAGCAATTGATGATATTCATAATCAGATGACACTAGCATCACTTCATGGAGAAACCTTGATTATGGATTCAATTGATTTCCATATAACACTACTTCGTACTCATGAAGAAAATCTATCCATTGTCCACCAAGAATTGTATCGTGAAGAAATGGAACCAATTGATCAATCTATGGATTTAGCCCGATCTAATGTTGTTACATTATTCACCAAATTCCATGAAATAGATACCAACCTAAATATGATCAGGCATTTGGATATTGGCACTGTCTGGGCATTTTCTAAACTCAGTGAACAAATGATTTTAGAAAAAAATAGTTTTGAATTTACGTTGCAACACTTACTGCCTACTGATGTAGGTCAATATATAGATACTGAAAATCGTGTTATAAGGATAGAACGTGAACTGGTCATCCCAGGTATAGGTAAGTTCAGACATTGTTATGATACAGCTAAAAATGCGAAACGATTTTGCCATTGTGGTAGGGCTATACCCGAAAATCTTCTAGAATATGCAAATTGATCTCTTGAAGACCACGCAAGATAAATGTATTGATATTATTTACTTTAGCAGTTACAAACAGCAATAATTGATCAAAAACGGCATCCTACAGATAATTTTAATTAATTCCGTATAAAACTAAACATAAGATCCCGTGGTCTAGGGGCTATGACGTCTGCCTCACACGCAGAAGATCGTGAGTTCAATTCTCACCGGGGTCATTTTTCTCTTTTTATCCTTTTAAATTAAATTTGATAACTTGAATTTTCTTGTTGACGAATCTTATTAACCCAGATTGGAAGGTTTTGCTCGATATATCTCTTCAGGACCTATCTTATCGTAGAATTGAACAAGTGTGGTGATTCATATAGATAACCTGATATCTTCAATACCCTTATCCTTATTTATAAAAGCAAACAATCTCTAAGTATCTTAGAGCAAGGTAGATCATTATGGCAAGTATAGAATTATTCGATACCGAATATACGTCAAAAGATGTCATTGCCGAGCTATCCAAACAATTGAATGAACCAGAGTGGTTACGAGATCGCAGGTTACACGCCTATGATGCGTACAAATCACTCCCATTCGATAAGGATACTCTATTTTACAAATACACCACATTCCGTGATTTTGATCCAAAATCACTTACTCCCGCTTGGCAACTCGAGGACCATGGAACTATTAAGGAATCAACAATTGCATTGGAAGAATTGACTCCTTATCTAATTGAAACTGAGAAAGGAATCTCCTCCAAATTACCTGAGGAACTGGTAAAAAAAGGTGTAGTATTCGACTCCTTGCATAACCTGATCGAACGAGATGAGGAATTAGCTAAGAAAATTGTTGAAAAATCAGATGAAATATCTCAGGATTTTGATAAACTTGGATGTTTATCTCGTGCCTTTGCAAGTAATATAACGGTACTTTACGTACCTAAAGATGTTCATATTGAAGAGCCAATTGCAAAAGTAACCGCACTAACATCACAAGCATCGGCTAATTTTGGAGAATTCATCGGATATTTTGAAGAAAATTCTGCAGTGACCTATTTTGATATCTACCAACGAAACTCCAATGACACAGATCAACCACAGATGTATTCTGGAATGGAATCAGTGTATGTTGGGAGTAATGCTAATATCAAATCCATGCAATTACAAGATTTCAACCAATCAACTGTCTATCTGATGTCTCGTGTAGCCAAAGTTGATGATCATGCCCAGTATCGAACACTCAGCCATCTTCAGGGTGGTGAAATGTCAAGACAGAATAGTAACTTAGATCTAATCGGAAATGGTTCTGAAGGATATGATCTATTTTCCTCATTTGGTAATTCTAAACAACGGTTCGATGTGAAAAGTGAGTTACATCATACGGGAAGAGATGCAATTGGTCAGACACATGCTAGACAGGTGATGATGGATAAGTCTGAGGCTATTCTTCGTGGACTTATTGTTATTCCTAAATCTGGTGTTGGTGCAGATTCCTGGCTTACCACAGCTGGTATGACTGTAGGTAAGGGTAAAATCAATGCCATTCCTGCACTTAAGATTGATCAGAATGATGTAGCTGCTGCACATGCTGCATCGGTTGAACCGTTAAATGAGGATCTGGTATTCTATCTCGAGAGTAGAGGAATAAATGAGAAAATTGCCAGGGAGATGTTGGTCAAAGGTTATTTCGAGTATGTTTACAAGATTTTGGAAAATGAGGATGCGGTGAAGTTAATTCGCATTTATTTGGACAAGAAATGGGAGAAAACACAGGAGTAATCTAGATGACGGAATTAGTAGCAGTCGCTCCGAAAGCTAAATTCAAGGAAGATATTCTAACATCCTTTGATGTTGAAGGAGTGCAGGTAATGGGAATTATAATTGATGGTAATTATATTGTAACCTCTCGTATCTGTACCCATAAGGAATTTGATCTGACAAAAGGACATTATGCAGAAGGTTATGTCACTTGTACTCTTCATACTTCAACATTTGATTTGGAAGATGGAGATGCTCTCAATCCACCCGCAACAGAACCACTCCGAACCTACAAAACTGTGGTCAAGAATGATATTGTCTATATTGATATAGATGATTAATTTATGAGAAAATCTATTAATTTACTCTGAACGACCTAATAATGTTGCACAAATGAGGAAGGAACTTCCAACTACCGATCCAAATATCACCCAGGCTAGATTCGCGTAGGTCCAGGAATCTACTGAGGCATTTCTCATCCCTTGATCTACCATTCGTTGAAGGATTCGAAAAGAGTTGAATATCAAGAACAATCCAACTATAATTAAAATTACTACGAAGCCTGTTTTCATGGGTGCGTCACTGTCAGCCATAAATGTCAAATATCAATGATTTTAAC
>Ga0102944_1001353_pt1 | contig 16363 bp, 10 predicted proteins | sample SalPonD_shore_MG_FD_78172 | JGI IMG/M metagenome (GOLD analysis project Ga0102944, IMG submission 78172) | Salt pond soil microbial communities from South San Francisco under conditions of wetland restoration - Salt Pond MetaG... | ecosystem: Environmental > Aquatic > Marine > Intertidal zone >...
CTCCCCTGTCGGCCATGCTGCAGGTCAGCGGGACCTACTCCAAGAACCAGGACCCGACCTCGCAGGTCTCGCTGCCCGACCAGCTGAGCTTCTTCTTCGCCGGCGAAATCTCCCCGCACATGGGTTCGTTCATCCAGATGACCATGGAACAGGGCTCCGGCTTCTCCCTGGACAACACCGACATCCGCTACGCCAACCATGCCGGCAAGGTCACCTACGGCGTGACGGTGAACAACAGCCCGACCGTGCAGGACCTGTGGAACTCGACCCCGGCCTGGGGCTTCCCCTTCACGCACGGTGCCGACATCGCCGCCCCAGTGGTGGCCGACGCGTTGGCCCAGAACGTCGCCGGTGTCGGCGGCTACGCCGACTGGGGCAACGGCCTCTATACGGAGCTGACGCTGTATCGCGACACCAACCCGTTTGACGCCCCCGGCGGCGCCGAATCTTCCCCCGGAGTACCGCAAGCAGTGCGCACCCGCGGCCTGTCCCCTTACGTTCGCGTCGCCTGGGAAAACAACATGAGCGATGGCGATTCGCTGATGGTGGGCGCCTACGGCATGCAGACCTCGACCTATGCGGTCGATGCCACTACCGGTGGCGGTGCCGGGCCGGCCGACAAGTTCAAGGACGCGGCCATCGACACGCAGTATGAGCATTCCTTCGCCAACAGCAACAACATGCTCAGCGTCCATGCCAGCTACACCCGCGAGAAACAGACGCTGGACCTCTCGGCGCCGGGCGATTCGCCGACCCTGAAGAGTCTGCGTCTGGACGGCACCTATCACTGGGGCTATCACACGACGGCGACCCTGGCCTATGCCCAGAACAAAGGCTACAACAGCGCCTACGACGACAAGGCCTGGACGGCACAGGTGAGCTATCTGCCCTGGCAGAACACGAAGTTCACGCTGCAGTATGTCAAGTACAGCAAGATCGGCGGGCAGACGAGTAACGTCAGCGACAACAACACCACGTTGGCGCAGGCCTGGATCATGTGGTAACGACGAACGATTTCGTCGCATAAACGAGGACGGGGCGCCGCACTGCGGTGCCCCGTTTTTTTTGGCTCTGGCCACCGCGGAGTGGTGCATTTCGACCGGGAAGGACAGCGCTACCACGGCAGAGCCCGCAGCAGCAGGGGATTCTGCCGTTGGCACAGCAGTTGCCTGTATAGACGGCAGACGCAGCGTACCGGCCGTTGGCCATCGACAATCACACAAGGAGAATCCATGAACGCGCGCCGTCCCGACCAACCCGTTGTTCTCGTGCTGTTCGGTGCGACCGGTGACCTGAGCGCCCGCCTGGTCGTGCCCGCACTATACAACCTGTTTCTGGCCGAGCAGTTGCCCGAACAATTCACTCTCCTGGGCGTCGGCCGCCACGAGATGGAGGCGCACGCTCTGGCCGATAAACTGCACGAGGGAGTAGCGAACTACTCGCGCAGCGGCAAGCCGGCACGCGAGGACTGGGACCGGTTCTCTGAGCGGATCGACTATCTGCACATGAATCTGAAAGACAAGGACGCATTCAACGACCTGAGGCACCGCTTGCAGGGACCCGACGCTTCGGCCAAGGACAAGACGGAGTACGTCTTCTACATGGCGACCCCGCCGAGCCTGTTCGCCCCCATCGCGGAGGGCCTCGGCGAGGCCGGGCTCGCGCGGGACCGTAAAGGGTCCCGGATCGTCGTGGAAAAACCCCTCGGTCACGACCTCGACTCGTTCAGGCAAATCAATTCGGCCCTGACGCACCACTTCGAGGAGTCGCAGATCTTCCGCATCGATCACTTTCTCGGCAAGGAGACGGTGCAGAACATCATGGCCATGCGCTTTGCCAACCCAATATTCGAGCCCATCTGGAACCGCCGCTACGTCGACCACGTCGCCATCACCGTGGCCGAAACGCTGGGCGTCGAACACCGCGCGCCCTACTACGAGAAGTCCGGTGCCCTGCGCGACATGGTGCAGAATCACCTGCTGCAGCTGCTGTGCCTGGTCGCGATGGAACCCCCGGTGGCCTACGACGCCGACGACATCCGCGACCGCAAGATGGATGTCATGCACGCCCTGCGCCCCATCGACCGCGACGAAGTCTCCGAGCTCGCCGCCCGCGGCCAGTACGCCCCGGGCTGGATAGAAGGCACCGCCGTATCCGGATACCGGCAGGAGCCCGGCGTGGCCGATCAGTCGAACACCGAGACCTACGCGGCGCTCAAACTCCAGGTCGACAACTGGCGCTGGCAGGACGTACCCTTCTACCTGCGCACCGGCAAGCGCATGGCCGCAGCCGTCTCCGAGATCTCCATCCGCTTTCGCGACGTACCCCATCGCGCCTTCCCGGCTTCCGTCGGTTTGAACGCCCAACCCGTACGACTGGTCATTCAAATCCAACCCCACGAGGGCATCGTCCTGAAGTTCATGGCCAAGGAACCGGGCTCGCAGCTGCGCCTGCGACCGGTCGACATGCGCTTCAGCTACGCCGAGGCCTTCAATGTTCCCACGCCCGACGCCTACGAGACTCTGTTGTGGGACGTGATGATCGGCGATGCGACCCTGTTCATGCGCTCCGACCAAGTGGAGGCCGCCTGGCGCCTGTTGATGCCCGTCCTGGACGTGTGGTCCGGCAACCCCGCGGCGGACTTTCCGAACTACCGCAGCGGCACGTGGGGTCCCGAGGCGGCCGAAGCGCTCGTGGCCCGCGACGGGCGCAACTGGCTCACCCCGACGCTGCCGTCGGACCGGCCGGGAGACGAGTCTTGAGCGGCGGCGGGGCGGTCACGCGGCAGCGCGTTGGCAATGGCCCACTCGGGCCGCACCGTGTTCCCCCCTTGACGCCCGCGCGAGCCGGGGCAACGCTTAACAAGGGGGATTGAAGTCTTGGCATGAAAACTGCGAAGGACAAGCTATGAACCCGACGGACGATCCTAATCCAGAGACACCGAGCTTCCATGCGCCCATCGACCCGCCCCACCCCCCGGAGGGTCATTGGACACTCGACGACATCGATTACGCGGCTGTCGATCCAAGGCGCCTCGACGGCGAGCCCGCGCTGCTGTATCTGGTGGCCGGCGCCTCATTCGTCGAAATCGCCTCGGACCTGTATACACGCAACCTGATCGAATACTTCGACGGCGATGACGAGTTGCAGGACTGGCTGAGCTCGCGCTGGGAACGCGAAGAGGTCCAGCACGGCCATGCGCTGCGCCGTTACGTGCGCGCCGCCTGGCCCGCCTTCGACTGGGACGGCGCCTTCGCGGCCTTCTACGCCGACTATTCGCCGCTGTGCAAAACGGAGCTGCTCGGCCCCACGCGCGCCCTGGAGCTGGCGGCCCGCTGCGTCGTGGAAACCGGCACCGCGAGCTACTACACGGTCATCGAGCGCGTCAGCCCCGAGCCGGTACTGACGGACCTGGCGGGTCGCATTCGGGCCGACGAGGTCCGTCACTACAAATACTTCTATCGTTACTTTCGCCGCTACAACGAACGCGAATCGCTATCGCGCCCGCAGGTCTTTCGTACCCTGGCCTCGCGCCTGCGCGAGGTCGACGACGAAGACGCCTACGTCGCGTTCAAGCACGTGATCACGGCCGCGCACGGCATCGAGCGTTTCGGTCGGCGCGACTATCGCGCCAGCCGCCGTCTGGTCATGAACCTGGCGCGGCCCCACTACCCGTATCGGATGGCCGCCAAAATGATCCTCAAGCCGCTGAGTCTGAATCGGTACGTACAGCGCGCAGCGGTGCCGCTGCTGTCGGTTGGCGCCCGCTACCTGCTCGCCCACTGACCGGCGGGCATTGGTGGCAATGCCCCGATCCCCGGGCCAAATCCCCCGTGCCCGTCAGCCGTCTTGGTGCCCCGATACCGACCGGCAATGGGCGCGGTCGTCGGTTTACTCGGGGAAACAGTCACTTGTCGGAAAGCCAGAAACCCACACAATTTGGCATAGATCCTGCGAAAGCATGGGTATGGTGTTGCTATGCTTATAGTCGTCTCCGTTCGCCGTGATGGATCGCGTCGTGTCCGACACTGAAGGTCAGCCGAGCTCCAATCCAACCGAGGTCTTCGACCGCCTGGGAAGCGGCCCGCAGGGCCTATCCAGCACGCAGGTCGCCGAGCGCCTGGCGCGCACGGGCTACAATGTCCTGGAGGAGCACCGCGTCTCGCCCCTGGTCAAGTTCCTCGGTTACTTCTGGGGGCCCATTCCCTGGATGATCGAAGTGGCGGCCATCCTCTCGGCCACCCTGCAGCATTGGGCCGATCTGGTCATCATCCTGGTGCTCCTCGTGTTCAATGCCGCGGTCGGTTTCTACCAGGAATACAACGCGGGCAACGCCATCGAGCAGCTGCGTAAGAGCCTCGCCCTGCGCGCCCGCGCCCGCCGCGACGACAAATGGCAGGAGGTCCCCGCCCGCGAGCTCGTGCCCGGCGACGTCGTGCGCCTGCGCCTCGGCGATATCATTCCCGCCGACATCGTTCTGTTCGACGGCGACTACCTGAGCGTCGACCAGTCCGCCCTGACCGGCGAGTCGCTGCCCGTGCAGCGCGAAGTCGGCCAAGCCGTCTATTCCGGATCGGCCGTCAAACAAGGCGAGATGCTCGGTGTGGTCACGGCGACCGGTGCCAATACCTACTTCGGCAAGACCGCCAAGCTGGTCGATACCGCCAAGACCGTCTCGCATTTTCAACACGCCGTGCTCACCATCGGCGATTACCTCATCTACATCACCCTGGGCTTGATCGGGCTGCTGGTCGTCGTGATGCTCTACCGCCAGCAACCCCTGCTCGAGCTGGTGCAGTTCGCGCTGATCCTGACGGTGGCGGCCATCCCCGTGGCCATGCCGGCGGTCCTGTCCGTGACCATGGCCGTCGGTGCAGTGGTCCTGTCGCACATGAAAGCCATCGTGGCGCGGCTGGAGTCGATCGAGGAAATGGCCGGCATGGACATCCTGTGCTCGGATAAGACCGGCACTCTGACCAAGAACGCCCTCACGCTCGGCGACCCCGTCTCCGAAAAGGGCCTGGCCGCCCAGGACTTGGTACTCGCGGCCGCGCTGGCCAGCCGAACTGACGGGGGCGATGCCATCGATCAGGCGGTCGTGAACGGGCTGTCGGACCCGTCCCGACTGCAGGCCTTTGCCTTGGATCACTTCACGCCTTTCGATCCGGTACAAAAGCGCAGCGAGGCGCGCGTTCACGACAGCGCCCACGGCGAGCGTTTCAGCGTCACCAAGGGCGCGCCTCAAGTGATCCTCGATCTGAGCGCCCCGGACGCCGCGGCACGCGAGCGAATCGAAAGCCAGGTCGACGACTTTGCCGAACGCGGCTATCGCACCCTCGGGGTGGCGCGCAGCGATGACGGTGAACACTGGAGTTTCCTCGGTCTGCTACCGCTCTACGATCCCCCGCGCGACGATGCTGCGCAAACTATCGAGCAGGCCGAGGCCCACGGCGTGAAGGTCAAGATGATCACGGGCGACAACCGAGCCATCGCCCGCGAGACCGCCACTCACCTGAACCTCGGGCACAACATCCTGCCAGCCAGCGCCCTGAAGACCGGCGAGCAGGCCGAACCCCGCGACATCGCCCGCGACGTCGAGGTGGCCGACGGCTTCGCCGAGGTTTTCCCGGAGCACAAGTTCTCCATCGTTCAGGCTCTGCAGTCACGCAATCACCTGGTCGGTATGACCGGCGACGGCGTCAACGACGCACCGGCGCTCAAGCAGGCGGACGTGGGTATCGCCGTCTCGGGCGCCACCGACGCGGCACGCGCGGCAGCGGATCTGGTGCTCACCGCACCCGGCCTGTCGGTGATCGTATCGGCCGTCGAGGAGGCGCGGCGCATCTTCGAGCGCATGAACTCCTATGCGATCTACCGCATCACCGAAACCATCCGCATCATGATATTCATCGTGCTCGCGATGCTGGTCTATGACTTCTATCCGATCACGGCGATCATGATCATCCTGCTGGCCCTGCTCAACGATCTGCCCATCATGACCATCGCCGCCGACAACACCTGGCTCGATCCGCGTCCCGTGCGCTGGAACATGCGCCGGGTGCTCACTATTGCGACCGTGCTCGGCGGTGTCGGCGTCATCGAGACCTTCGGCCTGTTGGTGATCGCCGAGTCCTGGCTGAAGGTCGGACATGCCCAGCTCCAGTCGATCATCTTTCTGAAGCTGGTCGTTGCCGGGCACCTGACGCTGTTCGTGGCGCGTACCCGGCGCCCCTTTTTCACCAAACCCTATCCCGCGGCCAAGCTGCTCACGGCTGTGGTGAGCACCCAGGTCCTGGCTGCGATGATCGTGGGCTTTGGCTGGTTCGTCCCGGCCATCCCCTGGCGCTACGTGGGCTTTGTCTGGGCTTACGCCCTGGTCTGGATCCTGATCGAAGATGCCGCGAAGCTGATGGTCTATCGCCACCTCGACTTCGGCGCGCGCCGCCATCACCGTTTCCTGAGCTTCGTCCGCCGCTCGCTGTTCGAACACGAGCGGGACGACAGACACTGACCGGCCCGCGGCGCGTCGTCGGACTGCCGCGCTACGGCACCGTTTCCCGGGCCCGGCGAATACCATGGGGCCCGTCAACCGAATCAACGCCGTCCAGCGACGGCCAAGGAGGCTGATATGACTCCCCGCACCGCGCATGCCAAGAGCGAATCGACCGCCAACCGCGGCGGGCACATGGCCCGGCGGCTGGAGCAGATCGACCGGTACTGGCGCGCCGCTAACTATCTCGGCGCCGCCCAGCTATACCTGCGCGACAATCCGCTGCTGCAAGAGCCCCTGCGCCGCGAGCACATCAAGCCCCGTCTGCTGGGTCACTGGGGCACCCAGCCCGGCCAGAACCTGATCTACGCCCACCTCAATCGCCTGATTCAGGACGAGGACTGCTCCGTGCTGCTGGTCGATGGTCCCGGCCACGGCGCACCTGCCATCCTCGCCAACCTTTACCTCGAAGGCGCTCTCGGCGAGCATGACTCGGCACTCGCCCACGGCTTGAGCGGTGCGCGTCAATTGACGCGCCAGTTCTCCTGGCCGGGCGGCGTGCCCAGTCATCTCAACCCGGGAACGCCCGGCGCCCTGCACGAAGGCGGCGAGTTGGGCTATTCCCTCGCCCATGCCTTCGGTGCCGCGTTTGACAACCCCGATCTCATCGTCGCCTGCATCGTGGGCGACGGCGAGGCGGAGACCGGCCCGCTCGGCGCGGCCTGGCACTCGAACAAGTATCTCGACCCGGTGACCTGCGGCGCGGTGCTGCCGATCCTGCACCTCAACGGCTACAAGCTCTCCGGACCCAGCCTGCTGGCACGACTCGACGACGACGAGCTGATCGCACTGTTCCACGGCTACGGCTATGACGTAAGCATCGTGTCGGGCGATGATCCGCAGAAGATGCACCCGGCAATGTGGCAGGCGATGGACTGGGCCTATCACGGTATTCGCGACATTCAGGAGCGCGCCCGGCGGGGCGAGCGCATCACGCGGCCGCGCTGGCCCATGCTCATTCTGCGCACACCCAAGGGCTGGACCGGGCCCAAGCTGGTCGACGGCCACCCCGTGGAGGGCACCTACCACGCGCATCAGGTCCCGCTCACCGATGCCGCCAACAACACCGAACACCTGACGGCCCTGGAGCACTGGCTGCGCTCCTACCGTCCGGAGGAGCTGTTCGACGCACAAGGCAATCCCCAGCCCGAGACACTGGCCATCTGCCCGGTCGGCGATCGACGTATAGGCATGAACCCGCATGCCAACGGCGGCCAGTTGCTGCGCGATCTCGACCTGCCCGACTACTCGGACTACGCGCTGGAGATCCCCGCACCGGGAGCGGTGCAGGCCGAGGCGACCCGGGTAGCCGGGGCATTCGTCCGAGACGTCTTTCGCAACAACGAGGAGGCGGCCAACTTTCGCTTCTTCTGCCCCGACGAGACCACCTCCAACCGCATGGATGCGATCTTCGAGGCCACCGAGCGCGCCTTCCAATGGCCGATGGTGAGCACCGACGAATACCTTTCGCCCGGCGGGCGCGTCATGGAGGTGCTCAGCGAACACAACTGTCAGGGCTGGCTTGAGGGCTATCTGCTCAGCGGACGCCACGGCCTGTTCGCCTGCTACGAGGCCTTCATCCCCATCATCGACTCTATGCTCAACCAATATGCCAAATGGCTGAAGGTCTCGCGCGACGTTCCGTGGCGCAAACCGCTCGCCTCGCTGAACTACCTGCTTACCTCACACGTGTGGCGCCAGGACCACAACGGCTACAGCCATCAGGTACCGAGCTTCCTGGATACCGTGGCGAACAAAAAACGCACTGTCGCCCGTGTCTATCTTCCGCCCGATGCCAATTGCCTGCTCTCGGTCGTCGACCACTGTCTTCGCAGTCGCGACCACGTCAATCTGATCGTCGCCGGCAAACAGTTGCACCCGCAGTGGCTGACGCTCGAGCAGGCACGCGAGCACTGCAAACGCGGCGTTTCCGCCTGGGAGTGGGCCTCCAACGACGAGGGGCGTCCCGACATCATCCTGGCCTGTGCGGGCGACGTGCCCACCGAAGAGACGCTGGCCGCCGCCGATCTACTGCGCCACGAGCTGTCCTCGCTTCGCGTGCGGGTGGTCAACGTCGTCGATCTGCTCTCGTTGATGTCGCCGCGCGACCATCCGCACGGAATCGATGAACAGACCTACGCCAACCTGTTCCCGCAAAACGTGCCCGTCGTGTTCTCCTTTCACGGCTACCCGCGTCTCGTGCACGAGGTGGTCCATCATCGACCCAATGCCGCGGCCTTCCACGTGCACGGCTACAAGGAGGAGGGCACGACAACCACGCCCTTCGACATGCTGGTGGTCAACCATGCCAGCCGCTATCACCTGGCCATGGACGCCGCCCGCTTCGGTGCGGGCGCCAAGGCGGTCTCGGGCGAGGCGGCCGGACGGCTCAACGACCTGTGTGAGGAGCGTCTTGCGGCCCACCACGCCTATATTCGCGAGCACGACGAGGACCTGCCGGAGGTGGTGAACTGGCAATGGGGACAGACGCGATGATACGCCGCAGCGCCCGAGCGCCCGTCATCCACGTTGAAGCACGGCGTACGCCATCATGACGCGCATCTGCCTGCCGCGCGAGATGCCCGACGGGCTCGGTGCGCTCACCGAGCTCGCCGTCGATCTGCGCTGGACCTGGACCCATGCCGGCGATGCCCTGTGGCGCATGCTCGACGCCGATGCCTGGGACAACACCAAGAACCCCTGGCTGCTCCTGCAGGACGTGCCCCTGACCCGCCTGGAGGAGCTCAGCCGAGACGAAACCTTCCGAAAGGAGCTGGCGCGCCTGGAGCGCGAGCGCCAGGAATACGGTGCGCGCCCGGGCTATTTCGAAGATGCCGAAACACACCAAGCGCCTCGCAACGTGGCGTACTTCAGCATGGAATTCGGCCTCGGCGAAGCCCTGCCGCTGTACGCCGGCGGATTGGGAATACTGGCCGGCGACTATCTCAAGGCGGCGAGCGATGTGGGCGTGCCGGTGATCGCTGTCGGTTTACTCTATCAGGAAGGCTACTTTCGTCAGCTCATCGACGCCAGCGGCTGGCAGCAGGAGGTCTACCCGTATAACGAACCGACCAGCCTGCCCATCCAGCCCGTGCTGGCCGACAGCGGCGGTTGGCTGCACATCACACTGCACATGCCCGGACGCGATCTGCTGCTGCGCGTCTGGCGCGCCCAGGTAGGGCGGGTCAGCCTGTACCTGCTCGACAGTAACGATCCCCTCAACTCGCCCGTTGATCGAGGCGTTACCGGCAAACTTTACGGCGGCGGACCGGAGATGCGACTGATGCAGGAGATCGTGCTCGGCGTGGGCGGCTGGCGTTTGCTTGGAGCGCTGGGCATCGAGGCCGACGTCTGTCACCTCAACGAAGGCCATGCCGCGTTCGCCATCGTCGAGCGCATCCGCACGCACATGGTTCGTCACGGCGTGGATTTCCACGAAGCCTTGTGGGCAACGCGTGCCGGTAATATCTTCACCACCCACACGCCTGTCGACGCCGGTTTCGATCGCTTCGCCCCCGAGCTCATCGACAAGTACTTCGCCTACTTTCGCGACTACGTACAGCAGCTCGGTGTCGACGTCGGGGAGCTGCTCGCGCTGGGGCGTCGCAACCCCAGCGACGCGCGTGAGCCGTTCAATATGGCCTATCTTGCCCTGCGCGGCTGTGCGCGGGTCAATGGCGTGAGCGCATTGCACGGCGCGGTCAGCCGGGACATCTTTCAGCCTCTCTATCCGCGTTGGCCGACGGCCGAGGTTCCGGTGGGGCACGTCACCAACGGGGTGCACGTGCCGTCCTGGGATTCGCCGTGGTCGGACCGAGTGTGGACCGAGGCCTGCGGCAAGGGCCGCTGGCGGGGACCACCGCGCGAATTCGAAGAGGCCATCGGCACCATCAGCGATGAGGATCTGTGGGCGCTGTGCGCCGACGAGCGCCGCGACCTCGTCCGCTATGCCCGCGAGCGCCTCGCTCGACACTTGGGACAGCGCGGCGCGGACCCGGACGCAGTGACGGAGGCGCGCACCGTGCTCGATCCCAACGCCTTGACCATCGGTTTTGCCCGGCGCTTCACCGAATACAAGCGCCCCCATCTCTTGTTGAAAGACACGGCGCGGCTGACACGTCTGCTCACCGACACCGAGCGCCCGGTACAGCTCATCATCGCCGGCAAAGCCCATCCTGCCGATCAGTGGGGCAAGCGGTCGGTGCAGCAATGGATGGAGTTCGTCAACCGCCCGGAGGTGCGCCACCGCGCCGTGTTCCTGGAGGACTACGACATTGCCCTGGCGCAGGAACTGGTCCAGGGCGTGGACCTGTGGATCAATACGCCACGCCGCCCGATGGAGGCCTGCGGCACCAGCGGCATGAAGGTCCTGGTCAACGGCGGCCTGAACCTCTCGGAGCTCGACGGCTGGTGGGCCGAGGCCTTCGCGCCCGAGGTGGGCTGGACGTTGAGCGACGACCATCCCGAGGCGCGCGACACGGACGACGAGCACGAGGCCGAACGTCTCTATCGCACCCTCGAGAACGACATCGTACCCTGCTTCTACGATCGCGACGCCGCCGGGGTCCCGCGCGGATGGATTGCGCGCGTGCGCGCGAGCATGGCGCGACTGGCCCCACAGTTCAGCACCAACCGAATGCTGGCCGAATACGCCGACCAATGGTATGTGCCCGCCGCACGCGACTATGCCGCCCGCTGCTCCGATCAAGACGCGTTGGCCAAGGAGCTGCGCCGCTGGCACGAGCGTCTCGCCGAACACTGGGACAAACTGCACCTCGGACCGGTGGAGACCGCCGAGGGTGAAGGCGGCCTGCGATTCGAGGTGCCCGTTTACCTGGGCGAACTCTCGCCCGAGGACGTGCAGGTAGAGCTCTACGCCGAAGCGACAGGATCGCAGCCGCGCTCCGAATCCAACGAAGGGGCCGATGGTGCCGGCCCGGTTCGGGTGACAATGACGCCCGCCGCACCGATCGCCGGTGCCGTACAGGGCTTCGTCTACCGCGGCGAAGTGAGCGATGCGAATGCCCGGGGACGCGCGCCCGAGGACTTCACGGCACGCATCGTCCCCCACCATCCGGCCGCACACGTGCCCGGCGAGTGCCATTTGATCCTGTGGCAGCATTGAGCGGCATGCTGCTTTCCCATTCCGCGACGATCCGCGTATGAGCCCCGCATGAATGCGACGCGCCACATCCTGTGCCTGAACAGCGGCTCCTCGTCGCTCAAGCTCGCCCTGTACGTGCGCGGCACGACGGAACGCTGCCTTGCCGCAGGCGCGGTGGAACACATCGGCCTGGAGGAAGCGAGCCTGCGCTGGGAGCCGGGGCACGCCCGCTCGGACGGCCCCGAGTCACCCGGTACGGTCGAAGACCACGGCAGCGCTCTCGCTATTCTGCTCGAACGCCTGGAACAAACGGGTCTGCCAGCGCCCGACGCGGTGGGGCACCGCGTGGTGCACGGCGGGGTGGACCACAGCGCACCGGAGCGGATAGACGCGCGCCTGCTCGAGGCGTTGGGGGCGCTGGTGCCGCTCGCCCCCCTGCACCTGCCGGGCGCATTGGCGGTCATGAAGGCCGCCGCACGCACCTACGCGCAAACGCCGCAGGTCGCCTGCTACGACACCGCCTTTCACCAGCGCATGCCTGAGCGGGCACGCCGCCTGGCCCTGCCCCGCGGGCTCTGGGACCAGGGCGTGCGCCGGTACGGATTCCACGGCCTTTCATACGAATACATCGTCGGCGAGCTTGGCCCGAAGGCCGCCGGCCGGGTGATCATCGCCCACCTCGGCAATGGCGCCAGTCTGGCCGCCGTGCGCGACGGTGCGCCGCTGGACACCACGATGGGGCTGACGCCGACCGGCGGTATCATGATGGGCACGCGCAGCGGCGATCTCGACCCCGGCGCCGTGATCCACCTGCTCGAACAGGGGCATGACGCGAAATCCCTGCAACACCTGACGGCCGAGGAGGCAGGGCTGCTCGGTGTCTCCGGCATCAGCCGCGACATGAAGACCCTGCTGGAGAGGCGCGAGCACGAACCGCACGCCGCGCAGGCCGTCGAGATGTTCTGCTATCAGGTCCGCAAGACCATCGGCGCCTACGCCGCGGCCTTGGGCGGGCTCGACTGCCTGGTGTTCACCGGCGGCATCGGCGAGCGCGCCGCACCGGTACGCGCCGAGATCTGCGAGGACCTCGGGCACCTGGGCATCCGCCTCGACCCCACTCGCAACGGCGAACACCGACCCGTCGTCTCCGCCGCGGACGCCCCGTGCACCGTTCGGGTCATGCCGACCAACGAGGATCTCATGGTCGCCCGCCACACCGACGCCCTGGTGTTCGGGGACGCCTGAATCGACGGCCGCCCCCGCTTTTCGCCCATTGGCCCCTTTCCCTATACCGGGCGGGCGGGCGATACTCGATTGATACAATAATCCATCGTCACCCGAGACACCCTATGCCCTATTCCCTGACCGAATATGCCGGCGACCTCCTGGGGTTGGCCTTCAGCATCGTCGTCATCGCGCTGTATCACGGCTATCTGCGCCTGCGCCTGGTCCGCGACCCGAACTACACGATTCAGGCAGTCAACCGCGCGGCACGCCGCGCCTGGGTCGACAACATCATGAGCCAGGAGTCGGCGGCCATCCTCGGCGTCCAGACGCTGCGCAACTCGACCATGGCGGCGACCTTCCTGGCCTCGACCGCGGTGCTGCTCATCATCGGCACCCTGACTCTCAGCGGCCAGGCCGACAAGCTCGCCGACAGCTGGCACATGCTCAACGCCGTCGGTTCGCTGCACCCGGGCTTGTGGGTGGCCAAGCTACTGTGTCTGGTCGTGGATTTCTTCATCGCCTTTTTCAGCTTTTCCATGGCGCTGCGGCTGTTCAATCACGTGGGCTACCAGGTGACGATCCCGGCGCGCCTGCGCCCGGCGGCGATCACGCCCGAGAAAGTGGCCATCCACCTGAACCGGGCCGGGAGCTATTACAGCATCGGCATGCGGGCCTACTATTTCTCGGTCCCGCTGGTATTCTGGCTGTTCGGACCCCACTTGATGGTCATGGCCGCCCTCATCCTCATCGCGGTGCTGTATCATATCGACCGTGCGCCCAAGGGCGCCTGAACGTCTCGTTACCGCAGTCCGAAGGCAAACCATGAATCGTTCCATTGTTGCACTCACCCTCGTGTTCACCCTCACCGCCACCCTCCCCGCCGTCAGTGCCGGTGCGGTCGACAACGCCAGCGAAATCGCCATGCTGCGCAATGCCGCGCACGGCAACGACCCCGGCGCCCAGCTCCTGCTGGGACTGGCCTACCTCGAGGGCCGCTACGGCCTGAAGCCCGATCAGGACAAGGCGGTGCATTGGCTGCGCCGCGCCGCGCGCGAAGGTCAGCCCTACGCGCAGCTGCTGATGGGCAACTTCCATGAGGACGGCCGCATCAACCACGACCCGGCCCGCTCCGTGTACTGGTGGCGCCAGGCCGCCGAGCGCGACAACGCCGAGGCCCAGCTCAAGCTGGGCATGGCCTATCTGCACGGGCGGGGAGTCGACAAGGACCCCAAGCAGGCTGCCCTGTGGATCGGCAAGGCCGCGGACGCCGGCAACCACGAAGCGCAGTTTCAGATTGGGCGTATGTACATGGAGGGCTATGGCGTGGCGGTCGACAAGGAACGCGCCCGCAGCTTTCTGGAAAAGGCCGCGGCCGAGGGCCATACACCGGCCGATCGTCTGCTGCAGATCCTGCTGGCGACCGGCAAGGACACCACCGCAGTCTATCGGCAGTCAGCCGATCAGCTCGTCGCCAAGGCCAAGGCGGGAGACCCCCAGGCCCAGTATGAGCTGGGGCTGCGCTACGAGAGCGGCGCCTACGACGTCCTGCGCGACGACAAGAAGGCGCTGCATTGGCTGACCAAGGCGGCCGAGGCGGGCAACCGCAATGCCATGAAGACGCTCTCCCACGTCTATGCCCAAGGTCAGCTCGGAGTGAAGGCGGACCCGAAACGCGCGGCCCAGTGGGCCGCACGCGCGAAGGCCCCGCCGAAAGAGGACTGACGTCAGGCGGGCACGGCCGAGCGCGACCCCGTCAGTTACGCCCGCCCGACATGGCCTCGAGGTCGGCCAGGCACAGGGAAAGGGCCGCGTCCCAGGGCGGCAGCTGAATGCCGAACTCGTCGGCCAGCTTGGCGTTGGACAGCAGGGAGTTGTGCGGCCGGGCGGCCGGCGTCGGATAGTCGTGCGTCGGGATCGCATGCAGCGTCTTGAATCGGGCATCCTTGCCCAGGCTGGCCTCGGCGAGGATTCGCTGGGCGAAGCCGTGCCACGAGGTCCGTCCCGCCGCAGTGACGTGGTACAGCCCCGCCGCCTCGTCGAGTATCGCAGGCTGGGACATCACACGCCCCAGCAGCACTGCGGTCACCTCAGCCAACAGGCGGCTCCAGGTGGGCGCACCGATCTGGTCGTCCACGATACGCAGTTCCTCGCGCTCGCGCGCCAGACGCAGCACGGTCAGTAGGAAGTTGCTTCCGCGCAGGCCATAGACCCAGCTCGTGCGCAGTATGAGATACCGCCCCCCCACGGCGTCCACGGCGCGCTCGCCCTCGAGCTTGCTCGCACCGTAGACGTTCAGCGGCGCGGGCGCGTCCTCCTCGGAATAGGGCTCGGGATTTTCGCCGTCGAAGACGTAATCGGTCGAATAGTGTACGAACACTCCGCCCTGAGCGTGTGTCTCCTCGGCCAGCACGCCGGGCGCAACGCCGTTGATGGCCATGGCCCGCTCCGGCTCCTGCTCGGCGCGGTCGACCGCCGTATAGCCGCCCGCGTTGACGACCACGGACGGGCGCACGGCCCGCACCAGGCGCGCAATGGAATCCGGGTCGGCCAGGTCCACCGCGTGCGGCGCGGTCTGCTGACCCACGGCCAGGACCGCCCCGAGCGGGGCCAGGGCGCGCTGCAGCTCCCAGCCCACCTGTCCGCCCGCCCCGATGACGAGGATGGTCTTGCGCGCTGCGCTCATCGTTCCTCCTCCCCCTCCGTATAGCTCGGCAGGCGCCCCGCGGCAAGTCCGGCCAGACGGGGCGCGCTCGCATCGCGGGACGAAAGCGATGGATCGGCAATCGGCCAGTCGATCCCAATGGCCGGATCGTCCCAGGCGACAACGCCCTCATCGGCGGGACTGTACACGTCGGTGCATTTGTAGGCGAACAGCGCCGTCTCGCTGGTCACGCAAAAACCGTGGGCGAAGCCCGGTGGGATATAGAGTTGCTGCTTGCCTTCGCCCGACAGCAGCATGCCGACCCATTGACCGAAACGCGGCGAGCCCTGCCGGATATCGACCGCCACATCGTAGACCTCCCCCTGGAGCACGTAAACCAGCTTGCCCTGGGCATGCGGGTTTTGAAAATGCAGGCCCCGCAGCACACCCCGTGCCGAAAACGAGACATTGTCCTGCACGAAGTCGTGCTCGATCCCCGCCGCGCGATAGCGTTCGAGTTGCCAGACCTCCAGGAAAAACCCGCGGGAATCGCCGTGCACCTCGGGCTCGATGAGCAGCACCTCCGGCAGGCGCGTAGGCGTCACGCGCATACAGCGCTCTCCCTGCACAGAAGCTGAAGCATTCGACACCTCATAACCCTAAGAATATCACCCGGGATGCGATGGCGCGCATGTCACGGACCCGCGCCCGGGCGGCGGGGTCCGCGAGAGCGGAAGATGGTGCCGACGAGAGGAGTCGAACCTCCGACCTACTGATTACGAATCAGGAAGCATACAGGTCTGAGGGATAAAAAACAGTAGCTTATATTTTCCGGTTTCCC
>Ga0102944_1001355_pt1 | contig 16356 bp, 11 predicted proteins | sample SalPonD_shore_MG_FD_78172 | JGI IMG/M metagenome (GOLD analysis project Ga0102944, IMG submission 78172) | Salt pond soil microbial communities from South San Francisco under conditions of wetland restoration - Salt Pond MetaG... | ecosystem: Environmental > Aquatic > Marine > Intertidal zone >...
ATTTCAGAAGTGACAGAAAATCTGCCATCGGTAGTGATGTGAGTCTAAAAGTCCCGTCAGGGCCGGTCCACATCATAGCCCCGGGTTTCAACCCGGGGAATAAAGCGCAGATGCGTCCGAAAACCTTCGAGGTTTCAGAAACCTCGAAGGTTTAGCTGAATTTCCGTGATGCGTTGTCAAGATCCGCAAAGTCTTCAAAGACTTTGCGGATCTGCATGAAATAATGGGATCTGCCATGTTCAACCCCATTCGGGGTTTGATGCCATGATGTTAAGATGTGAAGCAGGTTATCTAACCCTGAACTTATCATCAGTAGGAGCTTGTCGAGATGGATTCTCCTACCGTTTTAGCTTATATCAGCAGAAATACAGTATTGAGTCAGTTAATGACCAAATTGCAGTCCATATAAACATTATGTCACATCGGATCTGAATGAATTTCAGGATGTCTGACAGGAAGATCTCGGGGGTTATGGCAAAAAATCAGCTTTAATGACAATGAGACCGGGATTTATGGTTGGAACAGCCTTTGTAACTATATAAAGCAAATAATCGGAAAAAATTGAAAATACTCAATAATAAACGGAGAAATACAATGACTGTAGTTAAATTCAGACGACCCGGTGTTCATTTTAATAGCAATTTGGATAAATTCGGAAGCAAATATTCCGATTTATGGGATGAATTTTTCAATGAATCTACACCCAAAAACAAAAATACCTATAAACCTCGCGTAAATGTTACGGAATCTGATAGCGCATTCGCAATCAGCCTGTTTACGCCGGGTGTGAAACGGGATGATTTAAATATCGAAGTGGAAAAAGGCGTGTTAACCGTCAGCGGCGAACGCAAATATCCCGAAGAAAATGGGGAAAAATATCATCGCGTTGAATCGGGATACGGTTCATTTGAACGCGTTTTTCAGCTACCCGATTCCGTTGATCAGGAAAAAATTGAAGCCCATTACGAAGACGGTGTATTAGTCATTACGCTTCATAAAGAAGAGAAGAAAGCAGCCAAAACAATTGATGTGAAGTAAGCAGGCTGGTCCATTGTTGCAGAGCTTGAGGACAACGAACAAACCGGGAAGGCTGGAAGACGCCTTTCCGGTTTTTCATTTGCATTACCGCGGAGTTCGCAGAGAGTTTTTAGTAGGTGGGTTATGCAAATACATCGAAAATTAGTTTGTAAGACAGATTATTGCATTAGATATAAGAGGACTTTGCAAAACCGTGCTTTTGTCCAAATTCTGCATTTTCGTAATTTCAAAATCCTCACGTATTATTAATACGCTGCGGTTTTGAAATCACTCACCCCGAAAGCATTCGGGATTGACCAAAATCCCTGGTTTTGCAAAGCCCTCTATAAGTTTAATTAAGAGAGCTTATTAATTATATGATTAAGCGTCAATTAACGTTATATGTTTTTATCAAAAGAGATTACTTAATATGATATATGAATTGCATGGAGACGATCGTATTTCAACTCTCATATTTTAATTAATTAGATTTAAAAAAATTATTAGTCTTGTCACATTCTAAAACTTCGCTTAGTAAATCGGTTAAAAGGATCTTTGATCTGAGCAAGCCCTACCGGAAAAGATTTTATTTTGCCTTGGTGCTTACTCTGTTTTCGTCTGCCGTGTGGCTTTCAGTACCTCTTGGACTTCGGCAGCTTATTGATGCAGTTTTCAAAGAATCAAATCGTGGGATGTTGAATTTCATGGCGGTGGGATTATTCGGGCTTTTTATTGTACAGTCACTGCTTTCATTTGGTGGAAATTACAATATGGAGTGGGTGGGGGAACGCGTGGTGGTTGATTTAAGAAAACGTCTCTACGCGCATCTTCAGAAGCTGGGATTTCGATTTTTCTCCAGCAGGAGACTGGGAGAAATAACTTCCCGGTTAACGAATGATGTTTCTTCCATTCGAACCGCGGTTACGGATGCACTTCCCGAACTTCTGGTACAGGGTTTTTCCCTGTTAGGTTCGGTAGCCTTGATGTTTGCTTTGAATTGGCGTCTGAGTACGATTGTGTTTATAACGGTACCCGCAGTAACTATTGGAACCCGATATTTCGGTAATAAAATACGATCGTTGTCGAGATCTATTCAGGATCGGTTGGCGGATTCCACGGCCGTGGCGGAGGAAGCTTTGGGAGCCATTCGAATCGTGAAAGCTTTTGCCAGGGAAGCCTATGAAATTAACCGGTATAATCAGTCGGTTGAAAATCTGTTCGAGAAATCCAGGAGTAAGATTTTCTATTCCGCCTTATTCTGGTCAACGGTGGGGCTAGTGTTCATGTTTACCCTGGTGGCCATTTTTTGGTACGGGGGACAGGAAGTACTTGCCGGACGCTTAACAGCTGGCGACCTGGTGGCATTTATTTTTTATGCGTTCAATATTTCTCGATCTATCAGCGTCATTTCGCGATTATATACTTCATTGAATACGGCGGCCGGAGCTTCAGAACGTATATTTGAGTTATTGAATGAATTGCCTGAGATAGAAGATGACTACGATGCCATAACTTTACCGACGGTTCGGGGGGGCGTAGATTTTAAACAGGTTGATTTTGCTTATGAACCGGGTCAACGGGTATTGCAGGATATCAGTTTTGATATCGCTCCCGGTGAGACCGTTGCAGTGGTTGGGCCCAGTGGTGCGGGTAAAACAACCATGATGCATCTTATTCCGCGATTTTTCGATGTCACAAATGGTGCCATAACGATCGATGATTATGATATCCGAACGGTCAAGCTAAATTCGTTGCGTGAACAGATAGCCCTGGTTCCACAGGATGTGCATTTGTTCGGTACTACTATCCGAGACAATATCCGATATGGCAGGCTGGATGCCAAGGATGAAGAAGTGGAGGCGGCAGCCCGGGATGCAAATGCTCATGAATTTATTCAGCAAATTCCCGGTGGCTATGAAGCACAGGTGGGTGAAAAAGGGATTAAATTGAGTGGCGGTCAACGTCAGCGAATCGCGATTGCGCGGGCCTTGCTTAAAAATCCACGAATTTTACTGCTCGATGAAGCGACGTCATCCCTTGATTCAGCCTCCGAAGCCCTGGTACAGGATGCTTTGGAGCGATTAATGGAATATCGCACCACGTTTATTGTGGCTCACCGTTTATCCACCGTGCAGCATGCCGACCGGATTTTAGTGTTGGATAAAGGGCGGATTGTACAGTCAGGCAGCCACCAGGAGCTGTTTGATAAGAAAGGACTATACCGGCACCTGTATGAGCTGCAGTTTCACGAAGAAGGGGATGAGCGGGCTTCCAAAGATTATGAAAAATATTTGGACTGATGGCTTTGCTATCTGAAGAGGATGATATCCAGATTTACTTTTAGAGAACTTTGCAAAACCGTGCTTTTGTCCAAATTCAGCATTTTCGTGATTTCAAAATCCTCACTTATGTCTAAGAAGCTGTGGTTTTGAAATCACTCACCCCGATGAGCATTCGAGATTGACCAAAATCCCTGGTTTTGCAAAGCCCTCTGTTATTCTTTATGTGTAGCATACGGGAGCGGAGTTGACTTGTAGCAGTAGAGATAAAATTAAAAACCCTGACAGGGTTCAGTACCCTTTCAGGGTTGATCGAAGAATTTCCCTTATCACTCAATCCCGGTAACTTCCCGATCCTGTTCGTATAATTTCCAGGGCCATTTGACGCATTGATCTACTTCGGGGAAAAGAACGATATCGGCGGAACCTTTTAATACTAACGTGGTAATATCCAAGTCGGGTAAAAGGCTCCGGGCATAATTCATGGTTTTTCCAGAGACGCTTACATCATCCACCAATAAAACTTGCCGGACCTTTTCGGGTATTTTGGGCATGGACGCGGTCAATGTAGGTCGGGGATGTTGGGGATTATTTTGTGGATCCCTGAAATTTACCGGCAAAATGATAAGATCTTTTTTGAGTCGATAAGCAATCAGGCTGGCCGGGACGGTTCCCCCCGTAGCAATACCTACAATAAGGTCGATTTCAGGCAGGGAAGCATCCCTGATGGCTTCCGCAATTTGCGCCATTGGCAAAGGTATCATCGTAGTTCACCTTTTATTCATTAGATATGATCCCAAACATCAGGATATAGAGGGTTTCTTTTTATTCACAACCAGGAAGTAGCTGATGATGAACATGACAATAATGCCGGGGATCCCATTTAAAACTGAGTTCATTGCAAAATCCAGGGGAGCAATCTGAGTGTACCCCAGAATCAGAGTTATTCCCAGGATCGTGGATGAAATGACTTTCGCCCCAAGATATGCCAATGGGCCGGTAACAATATTTATCTTTTTCATGGATTTTAAATTCCAGGCAATCAGCAAAAATACTGCTACTTCCAATGTCATAATAAGGGCAAACTGAGATGGCGGATTGCCTGTAGTGAGCAGATTAACGAAAGGCATGGCAATGGTGGCAATTCCGGCTGTTCTCAAATTCCAGAATGCAGCGAGTAATGGAGCATAAAATATGGGTAGGAACCGCGCTCCCAGGGGAATTTCACCGGAAAAGGGAATCAGGTGAACCATAAAGGGCAGAAGAAATGCCAAAGATATGACCACGGTCGACTGAGCAATGATTTGACCGGTTCTGGGCTGAGTTTGGACGAATTCAGAGTTTTTCATAAATCCTAAGCTTGTGAATTTAATGAAACATTAGTTGAATAATATATGATACTTAATTAATTAAATAGATTGTATCCAAATCTCAAAAAAATGACCAATTTATATTGTTTTTTGTGTAAAAAAATTTAAAGATTAATAAGTACGTAATGAACATATATTATATAGTTAACCAATAAACTATTCATACTTCAAAAAAATAATTATAGTGGCTTTATGGATCGTAAAGATTTTTTAAAACAAATGGCAGGCCTGACATCGGGAATCGTGTTAACGGGAAGTCGTTTAATGGAACATCAAGAACCCCGTAAGGATCGATGGGGAACCTTATTACCTACCCGGAAATTGGGAAGTACGGGAGAGGAAGTCACCATGCTGGGAGTCGGTGGTTATCACATTGGGGGAGCGATGAGTGAAAAAGAAGCTCAGAAAACCATTGAAACGGCAATTGCCGGGGGGATACGATTTTTCGATACGGCAGAATCCTATCAAAATGGAGGCAGCGAAAAAAGATATGGCAAGTACCTGGTGCCCAAGTACCGCGATGATATTTTCCTGATGTCCAAAACCTATTCCCGGGATGCCGAAACTACACGGAAACACCTGGAAGGGACGCTCCGAAGACTTAATACGGATCACCTGGATTTGTGGCAGGTTCACTCCCTGCAGTCTCGTGAGGACGTGGATAACCGAATTGAAAACGGGGTATTGGATGTCGTTCGCCATGCTAAGGAAACGGGGAAAGCCCGGCACATTGGTTTTACGGGACATGCAAGCCCGTATGCGCACATGAGAATGCTGGAGAAAACCCGGTTCTTTGAAACATGTCAAATGCCCGTGAATGTGCTGGATCCTTCCTATCACAGCTTTATCCATAACGTCATGCCAATTTTAACAGATCGTAATATGGGTATTCTGGCGATGAAAACGTTGGCAGATGGGCGATTCTTTTCCTCCAAAAAACGCGTAGGCTGGTCCACTGATGAGCCAGTGGTTCCTGACAGGATAAGTATTCGGGAAGCGCTCTATTTCGCGTGGTCGTTGCCTATCAGCGTGCTCATTACCGGTGCCGATGATTCCGATATGCTGCAGGAAAAGATCGATCTGGCCAAAAATTTCAAGGCTTTTGACGAGCAAAAACGACAGCAATTAATCGAAAAAGTAGCAGACCTTTCGGATGGCTCGGTAGAGTATTTCAAAAATGTGTAAAAGCGAAAAATTAGTTAGTTAGCTTTTATTGACTCAATATCAACTTCTCGTTGCGGGGCTCTGCCCCGCAATGCAATTTAAAAGGCTCTGCCTTTTTTTAAAAACTTTTCTTTAGTAGTCTGACTTACGATAATATACTGCGAAAAACCTGGATTTGAACAGATTTCGTCCAAGAAAGCGTTACAGGACAGAGCTATGTAACGAGCATATGAAAATCTTACTTAAAACGTGTTATGCGGTTGGAATAACCGGTTTAAATAGCAGTTTAAAGCTTAAAATGGAATTTATTTTCCAATAATCCCCTCTCAATAGGCTGTGAAAAAATCCAAAATCAATTAAAATGGACTTAAAAAAATAAGGCATTGGATGTTATCAACGTTATTATCATCCCCCAAACACCCTTCAAAGGGGGACCTTTACGAATTTTGCTTACAAAACGATCATTTGACTTAAAAAAAATAATTTCAGAATAATTTGCACCCCAATTAATTCACATCCTTTCAAGAGGGGATTTATATAAAGACTTTGCTTTCAACTCAACATTTGGCCTTTTGTTATTTGACTGATCTTCAATTAACAAATGGTATGAATTTTATAAGCTTTATTCTGAATGGACTACGGGGTTCTTAAATTAATTTTTTAACCGCATAACGCGTTACTTAAAGTCTACAAACAATCCAATAGAATCCGCGTTCATCCGTGGTTAAATAAACCACAATTCATTTTATAAAAATCCATTATTCTATTACTTTTCGTTCGTGAAACTTAAAATCAATTCTTTCATCACCGAACTTCATGAAAATTCTGCACACGGCCGACTGGCACCTGGGGAAATACCTGAATAATGTATCGCTGCTTGATGATCAACGGTTTATCCTGGAGCAACTACTGGATATCATCCGGGAGGAAAAGCCGGACGTAATGCTATTAGCCGGCGATATTTATGATCGTTCGGTCCCTTCGGGGGAAGCCGTTTCTCTTTTTGATGAGATTATTCACGCCATCGTATTTGATAAAGAGGTCCCGGTCATTGCCATATCGGGAAATCATGACAGCCCGGAACGAACGCATCTATATTCAGGCCTGCTGCAGAAAGAAGGCTTATATATCACCGGACGTATTCAGTGGCCGGTAAAGCCGGTGGTGTTGAAAGATGAGCACGGTCCGGTATATTTCTATCCCGTTCCTTATACGGAACCGGAACTTTTACGTCACATTACGGGAAATGATGATATTCGATCGCACGATATTACCCAGAAAACGATAATTGAGCATATCCTGGAAAATCATCCGGAAGGGGAGCGCTCGGTTTTCGTAGGGCATGCTTTTATTGCCGGGGGCGAGTCATCGGATTCGGAACGGGTGCTCTCGGTAGGGGGCGCTGAAACCGTGAATACCAACTATTTTGAGCCTTTCAGCTATACGGCACTCGGCCACTTGCACCGGCCGCAACAATTTTTAGGCGGTAACATTCAATACTCTGGATCGCCGTTGAAATATTCCTTTTCCGAGGCGGGGCATTCCAAGCAGGTGACTATGGTAAATATTGACGGTTTTGGGATGGTCACTACCCAGAAAATTTCCCTGGAACCCCGAAAAGACCTGTTAAAAGTTGAGGGGATCATTGAAGAAGGAGCTTTCCGGCTGACCGGTGATATCGAACCCCAAAAAGAAGATTTCCTGGAAGTACACCTGCACAACGAAGAACAGGTGTTTAATGCCATGAGCATCGTTCAAAAAGTTTATCCCAATACACTGAAGCTACGCTGGCCGGAACGCGATTTTGATGATTCGGATAAGCAATTTAGCAGTGAAAACCTGGATGAGTTGAATTCCCTGGAGCTGTTTGAGAAGTTTTATCGTCATTTTGAAGGCCGGGAACTGGATGAACAATATGAATCCGTAATCAATGAAGCTATTAAGCAGGCACAAGACGAGGAGAACTCCTGATTTATGAAACCCATATTACTTGAAATAGAAGCCTTTGGTCCGTACGCAGAATATACCAAGATCGATTTTCGGGTACTGGATGAGAATCAGCTTTTCCTGATTCACGGACCCACCGGATCGGGGAAAAGCACCATTTTTGATGCCATTTGTTTCGCGCTATATGGACAGACTTCGGGCGGGGTCCGTGATGGTTCGGAGATGCGTTCCAACCATGCAGAATCCGATCAGGAAGCTGCGGTGAATTTTGTTTTCAATATCGGTCCTAAGTTTTATAAAATTGAACGGAAACCTACGCAGCAAAAACCGGGTAATAAAAATCCTACGCCCGCCAAAGTGGCTTTTTATGAAGTGGATGAGAATTTTACATCTATCAAAGATCCCATTACCAAAATTCGGGAAGTGGAAGAAAAAGTAGAAGAACTGCTGGGGTTTGATCTCAATCAGTTTCAGCAAATTGTTATGCTTCCGCAGGGAGAATTTCGCCGGTTGCTGCTCGCCGATACCGGCGACCGGGAAGTGATCTTGACACGCTTATTTCAAACGAGTCTGTATGCACGCATAACGGATATCCTGGGACAAAAAACCAGGGATTTGAAGAAGGAGTGTGATACGTTTCAACAGGAGATTGAAACATTGATCAAAGGGGAGGAGCTGGAAGATCAGGAGAATCTGGATGAATGTATAGAAGAATTGAATGCGGAGCAGGAAAAAGTTAAGGATGAATTGCCGGGGCTGGAAGAGAAACTCAAGAAAGTTCGCAAAGACCGTGAACATTTGGAGCAGCTGGCAAAACGGTTCGCGGATCTGGAAGAAATGAAAAAGCTGTGGCAAAAGCATCAGCAGGGAAAAGAACGTATTGAGCAGGCAGAAAAAAAGCTTAAGCTTGCGGATCAGGCTGAGAAATTGCGTGGACCGGTGGAGCAGCTCGATCAACAGAAAGAGAAATTAAAAGCTTTAACTGAAGCCCTGAAAAAGGATCGGGAAAATCGGGATGAAGTGCTGGAACAACAAAAGAAGCATGAAAAGGCGCTGGATAAAGCCCGGAAAGATGCCGAAGCGGTTGAAGATCTTACGGAAGAGATCGGTTTGCTTGAAAAGCTGCGGCCCAAAGTTGAAGAATTTCAACAGCGGATAGAGACTTTGAATGGGCTGGAAAAGAAAATCAATAAGCATAAGGATGAACGTGATGAGTTGAAAACCGAACAGCAGCAACTGGCTGAAAAACGTAAGCGCCGGATGGAAGAGCTCCCTGAACTCCGGGAATGGGCCGGCAAGCAGGAAGTAATGGAGCAGCGCATTGAAGAGTTCAAAAAGCAGCAGCAGTTGATTGACAAGCGAAATAAGCTTCGGAAAACATTCAGTCAAAAAACGAAGCTCCTGAAACAGAAACTTCAGGAACTCAAAAAGCTTCAGGATGAATTGGATAAGCGGGAAGCCGGGTTTCATCAGGTAAGAAAACGCTGGATGGACAGTCAGGCGGCCAACCTGGCTGAAAAGCTGGAGGATAATGAACCCTGTCCGGTGTGTGGAGCGTTGGATCATCCGCAGCCGGCAGTAAAAACCGGCGATACGGTTTCGGATGCTGAGCATAATGAAGCTTTTGAAAACCTTGAAACTTTTCGCAAAAAGGTGCAGAAAAAGCAGCAGGAATATGAGCAACTGAAGCAGGAAAGAAAACATGTGGAGGAACAGGGCAATCAATTGGCTGGGCAAATAGATCCGCAACTCCGGGATACCGAGACAGCCGATCTAAAAGAGTATCGCGAGCACCTGGAGCAAAAGCTTAAAAAAGCAAAGGATGCCACCGGTAAGGTGGAAACATTTGAAGCCGAATTGAAAGAAATTGATGTAAGAAGTGAAAAAATTGCTGAAAAGCGGGAAAATTTGGGTCAACAGATTAGTGAAGCCGAATCGAAAGCGGCCGGGTTAAAGCAATCGATCGAATCGGTGGGAGAAGACCTGGAGCAGTTTGAAATCAGTTCTTCTGAAGAGCTGAATAAAGCTATCGAATCGAAAAAGAAAAAACGGAAATCACTTAAAGAAACTGAAGAGAAGGCCCGGAAAGCTTTGAATGAATCGCAGACCCGGTTAGCCGAGTTAAAATCGCGCATTGAAACCCGTGAAAAACAGCTGGAAACGCAGCAAGAAGAACTCGAAACATTAGAAAAATCCGTAATAAATCAGGTCAGGGAAAGTGAATTTGAGAGTACGGATAAACTTAAGACACACCTCCTGAATGAAGATGAACGTTCAAATCTGCAACAGGAAATCTTGAATTGGAAGGAAGAACGAACCCGTTTGAAATCGCGCATTGATGAGTTGGAGAAAGAGCTGAAGGAGCATGATAAAATACCGGATGTTGAACAAGCGCTTGCCAGGGAGGAAGAAGCCGAAAAAGCATTGACGGAGCGGCGTGAAAAACTGACGCGGCAGCAGGAACAGCTACAACGTTTGAATAAATTGAAAAAACAGTTGTCGGATATTCGTAAAAAGCTCCGTGAGCAAGAAAAAGAGTATCATAAGGTTAAGCATCTGGCGGATTTGGCGAATGGGGATAATGCGCTGAATCAGAAATTTCAAACCTACGTGTTATCCGTGCTGCTGGATGATGTAGCCCGGCAGGCCAATAAACGACTGCAATCGATGTCTCAGGATCGTTACGAGCTTCGCCGTGTAGATGACGTTCGGGATGGCCGTCGAAAAGCGGGACTCGATCTTAATGTGTTTGATACCTATAACGGGCAGGAGCGTTCGGTGCGCACCTTGTCGGGCGGGGAGATGTTCATCACATCTTTATCGCTGGCACTGGGACTGGCTGACGTGGCAATGATGCGCAGTGGCGGATTAAAAATGGAGGCTATCTTCATTGATGAAGGGTTTGGTTCGCTTGATTCGGAAACGCTGGATTTAGCTGTGAAAACGTTGATGAATCTTAAAGAAGATGGGCGGATGGTGGGCATCATCTCACATGTGGATGAGCTTCGGGAGCGTATTGATACGCGCCTGGAAATTATTAAACGGCAGGATGGCAGCCAGATTGAGTGGCATGTGAATTAAAAATTTTGAATGGTCGATATTAAGGAAAATATTTAACCATTAATCAGTTTTTGAGCATTTAATTTTTATGGATCTTTTGTATTTAATTTTGGCGGTTGCGGTTGGATTATTGGCAGGGTTTGGCATAGGCTACCTTTGGATGAAAAGCAGGATGAGTTTGAGCCGGGAAGAAGCGGAAATGCTCCGGCAGCAAAACGATGAATCGGACCGTGAGAATACGCGATTACATGAACGAAATCAGTTGCTTGAAAACCGGGAGGCAGAATTACGGGGTGAATTGGGGGAAGAGCGAACCCGGGCTTCCAACCTGCAGGCTCAATTGGCAGAATTAAATGCGGACTACCGCAACTTAAAAGAGAAGCTGGATACTCAAAAAGAAGAAGTGCAACAACTGCAGGAAGCTTTTAAAACACAATTCGAAAATCTGGCCAATAAAATACTGGAGGAGAAAACCCAGAAGTTTACCGAGCAAAACAAGCAAAACCTGGATCAACTGCTTAATCCGCTGGGTAAGAAAATCGAAGAGTTCAAGAAAAAAGTGGAGGAAACACATCTGGAGGAGACGAAGGAACGTAGTTCCCTGCGCGAACATCTTAAACACCTGGCAGAGCTCAATCAACAAATGAGTGATGAGACCCGGAACCTTACTAAAGCATTGAAAGGGCAGACTAAAACACAGGGCAACTGGGGCGAAGTAATTTTGCAGCGCATCCTGGAAAAATCGGGTTTGCAGAAAAACCGGGAATATTATGTACAGGAAAGTTTCAAAACGGATGACGGCCGAAGGCTGCAACCGGATGTGATCGTAAAATTACCGGACGATAAGCATCTGATCATCGATTCCAAAGTATCCCTGACTGCTTATGAGCGTTATGTTTCTGCAGAAGATGAAGCAGTCCGGGAAAAAGCTTTAAAGCAGCACGTGGAATCGATACGCACTCATGTAAAAGGCCTTAGCAGTAAAAACTATCAGAAACTTTATGATACGGAAAGCCCGGATTTTGTGTTGATGTTTATTCCTATTGAACCGGCTTTCGGACTGGCCCTGCAATACGACTCGAGTTTGTACTATGATGCTTTCGACCGAAATATTGTGATCGTCAGCCCGTCCACCTTGTTAGCTACGCTGGCCACCATTGATAATGTGTGGAAGCAGGAATATCAAAATCGAAATGCGTTGGAAATTGCACGACAAAGTGGCAACCTGTACGATAAATTTGTGGGTTTTGCGGAAGATTTACAACAGATTGGAATGCGTATCCGCCAGTCGCAAGAAAGTTACGAAAACGCGATGAATAAGCTGCAAACGGGTCGGGGAAATCTAATTCGAAGGGTGGAAAAAATTCGAAAACTGGGAGCCAGCGCATCTAAAAAATTGCCAGGCGAATTCATCAATCATGACAACAATGATGATGACTTGACCGGTCATGATGAATGATCATCATGAGTTCTTTATTTTATTCAGCTTGTTCGGTAAATGTTTTAATCATAGACGTCAATTCATGCCCATCATGATTTGAAATGGCTGAATACCACACATCTCCCCATTTCCATGATACAATATGTTTCCCATTAATTTCCTGTATGTGATATTTGTTGGGAGCAATACATGTTTTGACAGCTGCTGCATTTCGGACAAATTGTTTATTCCGTTTAATATCATCCATCTTGAAAGCATAAATATAGATGTTGTCATCAGTGGCGGATAGCTGGTATTCGAGCAGAGGCGTTTTAAAATTCGGAGCAAAATCATCATAAACGATGCCTTTAAAATTCGCCCCGTCAAGCAGGGGGATATCCATGGAGAATTTATAATCTTTAGCCAGTGAAAGTTCTGCTTCATCCACATTATCTGTTCCAATAGTTGGGGTGATCAAACTGCCTTTGTGTGCTATGAATTGTTGATAGATATGTTCGTCAATATTCGAAAATCCCGGATGTAACCGTTGATAAAAGAAAATGGTTAACACGACAATGAGTATAACACTGGCTGCCGCAGAAAATATCCGCCAATTGGGAATACGGCCTTCATTTTGAGAATCGGATTGGTTTTGGGCTCCACTTCTTTTCGCTTCTTTACGGATGCTCCGGGGTAAATCAATATCTGTGCGGGGCGCTGAAGCGGAGCCTTTAAACTCCCCCTGCGACTCAAGGAATTCGTGAATATTTTTTCGGAGATGTAAAGGAGCTTTAGCTTTGGGCAAGCGGGATTGCACGAGTTCCTTGGTCCGCTTTTCAGAAAGGTAAAGCTTTTTTACATCCGAATTTTTTTTGATAAAAGCGAAAAAGGCAATTGTTTCGTCTTCGGTGGTTTCGCCGTCCAGAACCGGTGTAATCAGTTCCTTAGCCCGTTTTCTTGTTAAATTAAGATCAGACATATTGCATCACCCGCAAGAGAAGTTATCTGTTAAGATTTTACTTTCTGTCGAGTATTGTTCGAATTGCGAAGTTCAAGCAAACTACTCCTTTATTAGACCTATACTGAGAACAACGATTATATATTTTAGGTTCCGTCGGTGTTAACGGGAGCAGTAACAGTAATCCGTTTCAAATTCAGTGAAATAAATGGAATTAGATGTTGAATCGTTCCAAAAATTAATAATTCTTTTGAACCGTATTCCCAATAATCTTGAGTTAATATTCTATCAAGTCGGAGTGCCCCGTTTGGGTATAGAAGAAATTTTATCAGTTATCATCTTTTTCATGGGCAATGGCTTTCAATATATAGAATCCTTTCAGCAGTGGATTCTTAATATTCCGGGTAATCAGCATTTCTTCCATCATCCGATCGTGATCAATTAACGCATCGATATGAAAATCGTTCCATTCGAGCAGCGCGGTTAGAAATCCGGGTTGAGTGACAAAACGAATTTTTTCGCCCACCATCCGAATACTTCCGGTAAAAACAAAACGGTAGAAAGGGGAAAGCTCATCCAGGGCGAAAATGGTGCTTGCCAGATGGATTTCACCAGAACTTACATGAGAAATTTCGTCGATGATTTTCTTAACTTTCAGCGGCTGCAGGTAGTCGAAAAACCCTTCGGCGATTATAAAAGTACCGGCGTTGGTATCAAAATTCGGATGTTTGTGGAGTAGATCGCTTACAGATTCATTAATTAGATCGGCTTCAATGATATGCAGGGAATCGTTTTGATAACCATATTTACTGATCACCCTGGCTTTGATATGACCCGGTGTTATGGCATCAACTTCGAAACACTGCATGCCGGTTTGGGAAGCCATGATGGAGGTATGATCAAATCCGGCTCCAAGAACTACCAGTTGATTGATGCCTTTTTCATGTGCTTGTTGTAATAATTTATTCATGTAATATTTTCGCATCAGGATGTGCATCAGGTCGCCGGGCAGCAGTAAGTCTTCAGCCTTCATAAATAAATTTCGCGCGATATTACTTTTTAATAACGGGTAGTAAAATCTCAATTTAAGCGGTAATTCCTTAACAAGCCGCTCATAAAATAAAACCACATCTTCATCGAAAAGAGATCGAAACGCTTTATATCGGGTTAAACCGTAGAATTTAATGGCGATAAAGGCCGCAGTATAACTAATTTCGGGAGCCGACATGTTTATGTAATTTTTTATTTAGAAAACTGTTTAGAAGTTGTATCTTTACACGCTGTAAAATTGAGATAGATTGAAATGCCTAAAATAAACTCTCGTAAACTAAGGACAAACTTATACGGCTTTAGTCAAGCCGTAAACGTAGTAACTACCGGCCGCTGGATTTTACTCTGTATCCTGGTTGGAATCGTAGCTGGATTAAGTTCCATCGTATTCAGTTACTTAATTTCTCACCTTCAGGATTTATCCCTTTCCGGATGGGCAGGTTTCTCCCTCCCCGAACCCGGTGGTGAATCGATCACCGGCAACAGTGCCGAATCGGTTACCGGAAATATCATCCTCACCTTTTCTCAGAACTGGCCGGTCATTGTATTACCGGCCATTGGTGGTTTAATCTCGGGTTTCCTGGTTTTTACCTGGGCACCGGAAGCCAAAGGTCATGGTACGGATTCCGTTATTAAAGCATATCACCATAATAAAGGAATCATTAAACCCATCGTTCCGGTTATCAAAATTATTGCATCCGCCTTTACAATCGGAACAGGAGGTAGTGCCGGAAAAGAGGGCCCGATTGCACAAATTGTGGCTGGATTCGGATCTTTCCTGAGTCAGAAAATTAACTTATCCGAAAAGGAACGCAAGATACTGGTGATGGCCGGAATAGGCGCAGGTATTGGTTCCATCTTTAAAGCTCCCATCGGCGGAGCTATTTTTTCGTCTGAGGTGTTGTACCGGAAGGATATGGAAAGTGACGGATTGATGGCTTCTATCATTGCGGCCATTGTTGGTTATTCCATTTATGCTTCGGTCAGCGGATGGGAGCCCATGTTCAGCTTTCAGCCTGTTCACTTTCAAAAACCGCTGGAACTGCCGCTCTATATTTTACTGGCCATTCTGATTATGGTTGCCGGTATTATTTACACGAAAATATTTTATAAAACGGAAGAAATTTTTGACCGGTTCAAGATTTCCAATTATTACAAACCGGCTATCGGTGGTCTTTTGGTGGGAATCATGGGATTCTTTTATCCTTCGGTCTTAGGTTCCAGTTATGGATTTTTGCAGGCCGCACTGCACGGTAATTTAGCTATTTCGTTCATGTTGATTTTGGCCATTCTCAAAATCCTTGCCACCTCATTGACCATTTCCTCAGGCGGATCGGGCGGTGTTTTCGCGCCTTCGCTGGTAATCGGTGGATTAATTGGCGGCGCATTCGGATTTGCAGCACAAGCCATGTTTCCGGGATTGGTAACTACCCCGGAAGGTTTTGTACTGGTGGGAATGGCTTCATTTTTTGCCGGAGCCGCGAATGTGCCCATCGCCAGTACCATCCTGATTACGGAGATGAGTGAAAGTTATGGTCTGTTAGTTCCCCTGCTTTTCGCCAGTGCCATTGCCTATATTGGGGCGCAAAGCTGGAGTATTTACAAGCAGCAGCTCGAAGATCGTTTTGCCTCGCAATCCCACCGCGGACAGTTTATGAGTGATGTGCTTGAAAATGTGAAAGTTCGCTCCGCTTATCGCAGAGTTCATAACATGCCGATTGTCAATTTTAAATGTCATGTTCGTGATATCATCGATGCCTTCACGACGGCTGAAACCCTGGTACTTCCGGTTGAAAACGATCAGGGTAAGATCGTTGGGTTGATTTCACTGTACGATGTACGTGCTCTTTTGGATGAAGAGAATAACGATTTGATTATCGCGGCTGATATCATGTATCATGCCAAATCGCTGCATTTGAATGACCCGTTGAATAAAGCATTCGATCAATTCATCGAAACCGGCTTGCCGGAGATACCCGTGCTCAAGCATGGAAAAGAGAATGAGTTCATCGGTACCCTGAGCGAGCGTGGCTTCCTGATCGCCTACGAACGGGCCATTAAATCTGATGAATATGAGACGGCACAGCCTTA
>Ga0102944_1001358_pt1 | contig 16330 bp, 16 predicted proteins | sample SalPonD_shore_MG_FD_78172 | JGI IMG/M metagenome (GOLD analysis project Ga0102944, IMG submission 78172) | Salt pond soil microbial communities from South San Francisco under conditions of wetland restoration - Salt Pond MetaG... | ecosystem: Environmental > Aquatic > Marine > Intertidal zone >...
CCCATTTATTGGATTCCAAATCCTCAAATGAATTGAGAATAACATGACTTAGCGTTCCCGCTTTGAAATTTGTGACCGGCACCACTACCCTTTTGTCGAACGAAAACATATCACGAATGAGCCCATGCGTATTTACTTCTCTCCGCCTGTTCATAGAAACGTAGCAATGCACTGTATCGGCATCATTAAATTCTGCGGATTCCATAAGCTTATGCGTAATTAAAGCCGAAGCCTCTTCAAACTCATGGAAGGGAATTGCCTTTCTTCGATTCAGCAATTCTCTGCGCATTTTTTCTTTTTGCTGGTGAATATCCAAACTACAGGTAGATCTGTTTATGATGATCAAATTGTTCATTCTCATCAAGCGACTTCAGAACCTTATCCCAAACATCAAGGCCGTACTTGTTCATATAAAAGATGCCAGAAATCAAACGTTCCTGCAGACCGTCTCCGGGAAAAAGATTGGCTTTTATTCGCCGGATTCGATTAAGTTGAGTTTCCTCCTGACTTTTAACTGCCCGATAGACTTTACCTTTCAATTTATTGAGCTCGTTAAAATAAGCTGCCGTAGCTTTACCGGCCGCGCCATCCAGCGTAGGATCAATCTCTGCAATTTCCTTTCGCTTGGGATCCGAAATCCCTTCGATTTTTTCTTTCCAGTCTCCAAAGATCGCCTCAATATCAGTCTGCTCGGTACGATCAACAAAATCCGACTCAAGGTCTTCAATTCGTTTGCTATATTCGTGAAATTTGAAAGGCAATTCACCCAAAATGCGGTCGATGGCCGGCTCAATAAGTGTCGCACTGAGCCGGGGAAAGATGACCGGCATATCCAAATTAAAACAGCTATACATCTGCTTCATTTGCCCGTAATAAGCTATTTCGCCCGGACCTGCCACATACCCAATCGAAGGCAGTAACCCATCCTGCAAAATAGGTCGTAAAAAAACATTCGGTGAAAATTTTTGGGGATGGGACTCAATCTCATCAATCAGTTCATCTGTCTGCCATTGTTTGCCGGTATCCGTCGTCCAGCCATCACCGCCGCGATTGATTTTGGCACGTCCGTCCTTGTCATCCAGGTAAAAAAGATTGGAATCATAAAGTTTAACCTGCTGATGATATTCTTTATCAAGCGCATTACTCTGCAATTCTAATGATTCCCGAATCTCATCTGCTTTGGTGATGGATATTTTTAGATAGTCCTTCGTAGCTTCTTTCACCTTTTTATTATTACTGCCGGCCAAAACCAATCCCCGACTGGAAAAAAGGCGGGATATGAAATGACCGAATGCCTCCAGAAAAGTTCTGCCGGGTGTAAAACAAGTATCCAGTATATCCCAGAGATCATCCGAAAAATCAGTGTCCAATAATGAGTCTTTAAGATCGTCGCGAAGCGATTGAAGTTCATTCGGCAATTTCATTTCGGCAACCGCTTCAAGGTGATCAGACTTAGAGGGGAGCCCGAAAGCTTTTAGTTCATCATCATTTAAAACATGAACACTGCGAACCTCATCATAATCATGATCCTCATCCGCCAGCCAAAATACCGGTACGACAGGTTGATCTAACTTGCGCTCATATTTCCGGGCCAGATGAATGACACCGAGCGTTTTCAATATCGTATATAACGGCCCGCCGTAAATGCCTAATTGCTGTCCCGTGACAATAGCGACTGCATTTTCCTTTTTGAGCCGCTCAATATTATCCAGGGCTGCCTGTTCCACATCGAACTGTTTATTGAAATCTCTAAGCAATTCTACCGTTCGCGAGCGGTCACCGGGAAACTCATAGTTATTTATTTTCCGGGCTATCGCATCCTCATCAAAAGGATCAATGGAATAGAAATTGCCAAGCTTTTGAAATTGGTCAACGTATGTTTTAAATAATTTTGAAAATGGTAGCTGTTGAAACGAATAATTTGTGAGTTGCAATGCCTAGCCTTTTAGCTTTTGGATTTCATCCCGGAGACGTGCAGCCTTTTCGTAGTTTTCAGTATCGATCGCTGTTTGGAGTTCATTTTCCAGCTTTTCGAGCTTGCTCATTTCCTTGGTTTGTTCTTGGCCTTCAGAAGTGGCTGTAATTTCACCTCCTTCCTCCCCTTCCGAAACAATGCCGGCCTCATCTAAAATTTCTCCGGCCACATAAATGGATGCGTTAAATCGAACAGCCAGAGCAATCGCATCACTGGGACGAGCATCCTGCTCCATTTTCTGCCCGTTATTATCATAGATAATTTTAGCGAAAAAGGTACCTTCACTTAAATCATTAATAAAAACCTGCTTCACACTGGCTCCAAAATTTTGAATCATATTTTTGAGTAAATCGTGCGTCATCGGTCGAGGCGGCTTTATATGTTCCAGCTCCAGTGCAATAGCTTGCGCCTCAAAGGTGCCGATAATTATTGGCAGACGACGATTCCCTTCTATTTCATTTAATATCAGTGCATAAGCTCCTCCACTGCTTGGACTGGTGGAGAGCCCTAATATGTCCATCTTGATTTTATCCAATGGTATAAAATTACTTTTGAGTAATAATTAATTCTGATTTTAAATTTACTGATTTTTACGTTACCCGTAAACTTTCAACATATCTCTAAATAAACGTATTTTTCCATCCAAATGTTTAGTCTATGAATGCGAATTAATGTACGCACAGGATGGAAAATAAATACTTATCACCTAAAATTAATTCCATTTCGTGGGGAAAGGTAATTACCGAACACGGCTCCGAATATAAGGATGCTAAATTATTTCCGGGCGGTTCCAGAGCATGGGATTGGAATGAGACCGGGACGCATCATGTCCCCGGAATCCAGCCGGCCGATGTAGAAGAATTACTGGAGCACGGTGCCAAGGTAATTGTTCTTTCAAAAGGTTTCCACGAACGGCTGCAGGTCTGTGAAGAAACTACCCAGATGCTGAAGAATAAGGGTATCAAATTTTACTTTCTGCAGACCGAAAAAGCCAAGGCAAAATATAATGAACTGTCAGAAGATCATGCGGTGGGTGCGCTGATTCATTCGACCTGTTGATGGACGAAACACAGGGACTTTTATATTTTGCACATCATATCCATGTTATTCTGAACCCCGATTATATCGGGGCAGGCTTGTTTCAGAATCTGTAATTGGTTTGCAGCGTAAAAACCAAATCCCAAAAATAGATTTTTATAACTACATATTTTTAAAACACTTTACTCCTTTTTTTATTAAATTTTTAAAACAGTTATTGAATTAAATGGAGAGAAAATGGGTAAAGGAGATCGGAAAACCCGGAGAGGGAAAATCTGGAGAGGCACCAATGGACGAAGACGTCCCCGCAAGTCCCGAAAACCAAATATGGAAAACATAAAGTCCTGACAGCAATCATCTATAATCAGGGAGTACCATGATTCATCCGGCCACCGAACTGCGTCCTGTCAATAAAGATAAAGGATTAGGAATATTTGCGAAGTCTTTGATCCCCAAGGGAACGCTTACCTATGTAAAAGATGATCTGGAAATTGAAATCGGCCCGGATGATCCCCGCCTAAATGATCCACTGTTAAAAGGAATTATAGAAACCTACTCGTATATCGATGAACGAGGTATGCGCATTGTCAGCTGGGATCACGCCAAATATGTAAATCATTGCTGCCACTGCAATACCATGAGCACCGGTTACGGTTTTGAAATTGCCATTCGAGATATCAGTGCCGGAGAAGAAATTACCGATGAGTACGGAATGTTCAATTTTGATTACAGGCTCGATCTAAAATGCTCAAAATCAGGCTGTCGGGGCACCGTAAGCGGTACCGATCTGGAAGACTATTATATAGAATGGGATCAAAAGGTCAAATCTGCGCTTCAATATTTCGACGATGTCGCTCAACCACTGCTTCCCTTTCTGAATGATTCGGTACTCCAAAATGTAAAGACTTACCTTATTACCAATCAGGGATATAAATCGGTCTTAAGTCTTGCGCCCGAAGACAAAGCACACCCAAGCTCAGTATAGTAGTTTAAACTCATTTTAAATAAGAACGGTTGCTTAATTTTGTGTGTTTTCAATTTCATAAGTCCTATATTCCTAGCCTTAATTTCATTGACATTGCGGGCAATTGACCCTAATTTCCGACTGACTAAATCAACGAAATTCGACTAATGTTTAGTAATTATTTACCGATTCTTATTCTTGGTGGTATCGCCATTGTGTTGGCCGTACTGCTAATGGTCTTATCACGAGTTCTTGGTCCCTTCCGTCCTAATAAAAACAAACTAGATCCTTATGAAAGCGGGATGGATCCCGTGGGTGAAGCTCGGGAACGTTACTCTATCAGCTTCTACCTGGTTGCCATCGCTTTTATTGTTTTTGATCTGGAAGTAGTATTTGTCTATCCTTGGGCGGTACGTTTTCTCGATTTTAAAGTTGGAACGCTCGTGTCGATGATAGTTTTTATGCTCGAGCTTTTTGTAGGTCTGATCTATTTGATCAAAAAAGGCACGCTCGACTGGGATATGAAAAAAGGAATGTTTAACTAAATTTAGCCTGTACTTTTATGGGTATTGAAAGTTCTCTCGGTGACGGATATCTCACCACTAAAATTGATGCCTTAACAAACTGGGCTCGTTCAAATGCAGCATGGCCAATGCCTATGGGATTGGCTTGCTGTGCTATCGAGATGATGGCTTTTGCAGGTCCAAAATATGATGCCGCCCGATTCGGTTCGGAGGTAATGCGGTTTTCTCCACGCCAAAGCGACGTAATGATCGTGGCAGGGTGGGTTAATTATAAAATGTCGCATGCCATCCGGAGGATTTGGGATCAGATGCCCGATCCCAAATGGTGTATCGCCATGGGCGCTTGTGCTTCTACAGGTGGGATGCATCGCTGCTATGGCGTTGTCCAGGGTTGTGATAACTTTTTACCGGTGGATGCATATGTATCCGGCTGCCCTCCACGCCCTGATGCCCTCTTGCATGCCCTTATGAAGATTCAGGACAAAATACGCACAGAACACTCTGTAAAGCTCGATACCTAATATGGATTTAGAACTATCTGAAACTCTCCAAAAAGTTGTCGATGGATTATCATCCGAATTTTCGGAAACCTTTATCGGCGTTTATCAATCAACCGGCGATACTTTTGTTCGAGTCGAAGCCGAAGCTATCGTTGACATTTGCCGGTACCTCAAAAATGAACAGCACTTTATTTATTTGACTGACATATTTGGGATTGACCGCTTTACTTCGGAAGAACGCTTTGAAGTAGTTTATGATCTTGTTTCTTTGCGTGACCGCGAACGTCTGTTTATTAAAGTACGCCTTCCCGAGGAAAATCCAACTGTTGAATCGATAACCGACGTTTGGAAGTCTGCCAGCTGGATGGAACGTGAAGTGTTTGATATGTTTGGCATCAAATTTGAAAACCATCCTGATTTCCGCCGTATCTATATGCCGGAAGATTTCGACTATTATCCTCTTCGTAAAGAATTTCCACTGTTGGGCATTCCCGGCTCAATCGAATTGCCAAATACAACGCCTGACACTGAGTAACCAGATATTATGCAAACAAAACATCTCAAAAATAAGGTAGATCCAAAGTTTTTTAAGGAGCACCAGGAAAAACTTTATCAAGCCCTTGAAGACAAGCACACGACTATCGAAATGCTTGATGACGAAGACCCCCTGGGTACCGAGATGGTCCTGAATATGGGTCCGCAACACCCGGCTACGCACGGCGTTTTGCGTTTGGCCTTGCAGCTCAATGGAGAACTTATCGAAAAAGCCAAGCTTGATGTTGGTTACCTGCACCGGGGTGTCGAAAAGATTGCGGAAAACAAGACTTACCAGGAATTCATGCCCTACACTGATCGCATGGATTACCTTTCTCCCTACAGTAATAACGTGGCTCTTTGTACGGCTGTAGAGAAAATTGCCAGTGTGGAAGTCCCGGAACGGGCGCATTATATCCGGATGATCGGTTGTGAACTTGCACGTATTTCCTCTCACCTGTTATGGTTGGGAACGATGGTAATGGATGCCGGAGCCGTTTCATTCTTTATCTGGACATTCCGTGAGCGCGAAAAACTTTATGATATTTTTGATCATATCGGGGGACACCGTTTTACGATTTCGCACTCTCGCATCGGTGGAGTTGCCAATGACCTTACTGATGATGCGATTGCCATGATCAAAGATTTTGTAGATAATTTCCCCCAGGAACTTAAAGATTTTCACATGCTGCTCGATCGGAATCGTATTTTTTTCGATCGTAACCGGGAAGTTGGCGTTTTGACGCCAGAACGAGCCCTTGAAATTGGTGCAACGGGCCCTACCCTTCGAGGATCAGGATATGCATATGATATACGCGACTTTGAGCCCTATGCTCGTTACGATGAAGTCGAATTTGAAGTACCGACTCGTCTGGAGGGCGACAACCTGGCTCGTTATTACGTGCGGATGGAAGAGATGCATGAAAGCATCCGTATTATTCGCCAGTGCCTTGACAAACTTCCAAAAGGGCCGGTCCGCACCGACAATGCCAAACAGGCGTATCCTTCCAAAGATGAGGTTTATTATTCGATGGAAGGAATGATTCATGATTTTATGATGACTGATACCGGAATCTGTCCGCCCGAAGGTGCCGAAAGCTATCATGCTGTTGAAGGCCCCAAAGGCGAATTGGGTTATTATATCCAAAGCGACGGAACCGGGCACCCATGGCGATTGAAGATCAATTCCCCATCCTTTAAAAACTTACAGGCATTGGAAGATATGCTGGATGGAGAAATGGTTGCTGACACTGTTGTAATTATCGGTGGTGTTGATCCGGTTATGGGTGAAGCAGACAAGTAGAAAGAAAATAGTAGTGAGTTGGGAGTCTTGAGTAAAACACTCATGACTCATAACTCGGAACTCAAGACTAAAGATTGATGGCTGAATTGTCATTTACGAAAGAAGATTTAAAAGAAATTGATAAGATTAAGGCCAAGTTCCCCACGGCTAAAGCAGCGACGTTGCAGGTTTTGTGGGTAGCTCAACGTAAATATGGCCATGTAGAACCTGAAGTACAGAAACTCGTGGCAGAAACGTTGGATGTACCGGCTGCTCATGTTCACGGGGTTGCCAGTTTTTATACCCAATATTATAAGGAAGAGAAGGGCAAGTTTGTGTTAGATGTGTGCACCTGCCTGAGTTGCCAGCTATGTGGCGGATACGACATCCTTCATCACCTGGAAGATAAGTTGGGGATTAAAGCGGGCGAAACAACCGATGACGGCATGTTCAGCATTCAGGAAGTTGAATGCCTCGGGGCATGCGGATACGCTCCCATGCTGCAGCTCACAAATGGCGTCTACGTCAACAACTTGACTGAAGAAAAGGTCGATAATCTTATTGAAAATCTGAAAAACGGCAAGATGCCTGAATTTGAATCCATGGCTATGCCGGAATTGGAAAAACGAAATCAAGCTGCCTCAGAATAATGGCTCAAGACTGGAAATCATTCGAACCACTGCTTATTCCTGATATTCCTAATCTGGAAAAGATTGAGGTCTATGAGGAAAATGGTGGATATGACGCTCTTAAAAAAGTATTAAACGACCAGGAAAGTTGGTCTCGCAAGAATGTTATTAACGAAGTAAAGCAAGCCAATATTCGTGGTCGTGGCGGTGCCGGTTTTAATGCTGGACTTAAGTGGAGCTTTATGCCCGAACCCGACGGCGGACCTCGTTACCTGGCCTGCAACGGGGATGAATCCGAGCCGGGAACATTTAAGGATAGAAAGATTTTTGAATTTAACCCTCACCTATTTATTGAAGGGGCAACCATCGCCGCTTATGCCATGGCCGTGGATACGATTTATGTTTACATCCGAGGCGAATACATCTCTTGGGTTGAAATGTTTCAAGATGCCGTGAATGATGCATACGATAAAGGTTACCTGGGAAAAGATATTCTTGGTAAAGGCATCGATATAAATCTGGAAATTACCTATGGCGCCGGCGCCTATATTTGCGGCGAAGAAACAGCCATGCTGGAATCGCTGGAGGGCAAACGAGGCTATCCCAGGACGAAGCCTCCCTTCCCTGCTCAAAAAGGATTATGGGGCCGCCCTACAACGATCAACAATATTGAAACACTATCCAATGTACCGCTGGTCATCAATAATGGTGCCGAGTGGTATGGCAATATTGGCGCCGAAGGGCATCCCGGGCCCGTTCTTTATGGCATTTCCGGTCATGTAAACCGTCCCGGCGTTTATGAGTATCCTACCGGTGTTCCTGTTATGGACTTAATCAATGATGTGGCCGGAGGTATTCGAGGCGGGAAAAAATTGAAAGCCATTATACCGGGTGGATCTTCAACCCCGGTACTTCGTGCCGATCAGCTTGAAGGCGTTACTATGAATGCGGATTCGCTCCGTGATGCCGGCTCGATGATGGGTACGGCGGGAATGGTTGTGATGGACGAAGACACCGACATGGTTGATGTCTTGTGGAGAATTGCCCACTTCTATCATCATGAATCCTGCGGTCAATGTACGCCATGTCGTGACGGAACCGGCTGGCTTGAAAAAGTATTGATAAAGATTAAAAACGGTGAAGGTGAAATTAAGGATCTGGATCTATTGCTTGATCTGGGTACGCAAATGGAGGGGCGCACGATTTGTGCCCTTGCTGATGCTGCAGTATGGCCGGTGCGTCATACCATCAACCGTTTTAGAGATGAATTTGAAGCACGCTGTAAGAAATCAGTTCACGCAGTTGCGTGATCTGAATTTTGAATGATGATTGAAGATTTTAGATTGAGAAACATCTCAATAAACAATCTAAACTATCATCATGAATAAAAAAGATTTACTAAGGCGCACTAAAGAGTTTGCTCATAGATGCGTTAAATTGTCAATAAATTTGCCTAAGACTTATTTAGGTAATCATATTAAAGGGCAACTGATTAGATGTAGTACTTCAGTTGCTGCGAATTATAGGGCATCTTGTCTAGCTCTGAGCAAGGCAAGCTTTGTCCCGAAATTAAGTATTGTAATTGAAGAAGCTGATGAAGCTGAATTTTGGCTTGAATTTATTATTGATGAAGATCTCATGCCTCAAAATCTGGTTGAATCACTAAAAAATGGAGCACACGAATTGGCTTCGATATTTATTACTTCAAGAAAAACGAAACAGCAAAATAATAGCGTAAATGATTGAAGCTGATCATAAATCAGCAATCATAAATCAACAATTACAAAATGCCTGAAGTATTTATAGACGGTACACGTTACGAATATGAAGGAGAACATCACTTGCTCCAGTTTATCATGGATCAGGGCTTGGAAGTACCTTTCTTTTGTTATCACCCGGCGATGTCTATCCCGGCAAACTGCCGACAGTGTCTGGTAAAAGTCGGAACCCCGGTTAAGGATCAGGAAACCGGTGAATTCGAACTGGATGAAAACGGTGAAAGGAAAATACGTTGGTTCCCTAAGTTTCAAACTTCCTGCGCTACCAAAATTAGCGACGGAATGGTTGTTCTCACTCAAGAGTCATCCGATGAAGTAGCCCGTGCCCAAAAAGATACATTGGAATTTATCCTGGCCAACCACCCGCTTGACTGCCCTATTTGTGATCAGGCCGGTGAATGTCCGCTGCAAATCCAGACCTATAAATATGGACCGGAAGGCAGCCGTTTTGAAGTCCAAAAGGTTCACAAACCTAAGCGTGTCCAATTGGGACCACGCGTGACGATGGATGCAGAACGTTGCATTAATTGCACCCGCTGTGTTCGTTTTACGGAAGAAATTAGTAAGACCGAGCAGCTCACGATTGTTTCCCGGGGCGATAAAAATTATCCGATGACCGCGCCGGGCGAAGAGTTTGATGATCCCTATTCCATGAATACAGTGGACATCTGTCCCGTTGGTGCTCTTACGGCTACAGACTTCCGATTCAAAGCCCGTGTCTGGGAGATGGATCAAACCCCAAGCATCGACATTACCAACGGCAAAGGCTGCAATATTGACCTTTGGACCCGTGACAATCAGGTGCTTCGTATCACTCCGCGTCAAAATGATGCAGTGAATGATTACTGGATGCCGGATGCCGGCCGGGATGCATATCAATTATTTAACGAAAATCGTGTCTCACGTCCTTCTATTAAATTAGACGGGGATAACCAAACACAAACTTCCTGGAATAACGCGCTAGAAACGTTTGCTGAAGTACTTGAGGCTAATGATTCTCAGGATATTTTGGTTATTGGCACGCCGCACGCTTCTGTCGAAGAAAATTATAGCTTCAATAAATTCTTTAACTTATTGGGCGCTTCGAATGCTAAATTTGTACCTCATATCATTTCGGGTAGCGGCGACGGATTTTTGATTACCGATGATCAGGCTCCAAATACGAATGGTTGCCGACTAATCGATCTGGATGAATCAGACAAAGAAAGTCTTCAATCCGCAGTACAAAAAGCCAAGGTTGTAATCATTTTAAGTGACGACTTGGTCGGACGGAACATGCTCGCTGAAAATGATTTGAAAGAGCCATACACTATCTCACTGGCAACCAATCACTCCGATACCACGAAGGCTTCGGATCTGATCATTCCTATAACTTGTGTCGCGGAACATGCGGCAAGCTACGTAAATGTAGATGGCCGTATTCAGCGCTCCTTCCCTGCCAAAGAAACGAAATATACCAACCGTCGACTGAATCTGGAGATGTCTGAAGGTCGCCTGGATCGTTTCGGTACGAATTTCGACAACTGGGTCAGTGAAGAAAATAAAGTTGATTGTTTGCCTGTTTGGGAATTCCTGAACCGACTCGGTGATCGACTCGGTTTGGATTATCATTTTGATCATTCACGTGATATTTTTGAGGAGATTAGCCAAAAATTCAAGACCCTTGATGATGTTTCCTATGAACGTATGGATGAAGAACAAGGCGTTCAGTTATCACTCGGCCAGCAGAAAGAAGTCAAGCAGGATTAAACGAAATAATCATAATTTTTAATTTTCCACTTTTCGGGAATAACTATTAAATAAATATACTCGATGGAGCCCGTAACAACTACTTCATATATAGTTTTAGGAGTCTCGCTGTTTATGTTGCTTAACTCGGCAGCCATTGCCGTTTATGCAGAGCGACGGGTAGCAGCCTTTATTCAAAACCGACTAGGACCAAATCGGGTCGGCCCCAAAGGACTTTTTCAACCGCTGGCGGACGTGGTTAAGCTTCTGCTCAAAGAAGATGTTACTCCCGCCCAGGGATATAAAACCATTCACGCTATTGCCCCGATGATACCGGTGGTAACGGCCCTGATGACCGTGGCCGTTATTCCTTTTGGCGATGGCCTATATGCAACAGATATCAATGCCGGGGTTCTTTATTTACTGGCTGTTAATTCGCTGGGTGTCTATGGTGTAACGCTCGGGGGATGGGCGTCAAACAGTAAATATTCTCTACTCGGCGGATTACGCGCCGCAGCCCAGATGATCAGCTACGAACTGCCGATGGGTATGGCCGTTGCCTCCTGTGTTCTGTTTGCAGGATCACTTAGCATGATCGACATCGTTCATTCACAACAATACTGGTGGAATGTTTTTCGCAATCCTATCGCTGCCGTGATTTTTATTGTCGCTGCATTTGCTGAAGCGAACCGAACGCCCTTCGACTTGGTTGAAGCCGAACAGGAACTTGTAGGCGGTTTCCATACCGAATATAGCGGTATGAAATTCGGCATGTTCTTCCTGGCTGAATACATGCACGTAATGATCGGTAGCATGCTGATCACAACCTTCTTCTTCGGTGGGTATTACCTCCCCTTTGCAGGCTATTGGGTCCCTCAAATGAGTGCTACCTGGAAGGCCGTACTTGATATTGCTGTGTTTGTAATCAAAACCGGATTTTTTGCCTTCTTATATATCTGGGTCCGGTGGACGATCCCACGCTTTAAATACAACCAGGTAATGAAGCTAGGTTGGAAACGACTGTTGCCTATCAGTATCGTAAACTTCTTGGTTCTGGCCGTACTGATCTACGGGTATTATCATTTTATCTAACCATTACTAGAATTTATTAGAAAAAAGGGAAAGCTTTTCAGGCTTTCCCTTTTTTAATTTAAAATAATTCTCTTGATAACACGATTTAAACATCAAGAATGGGTTTCACTCCCTTTTTGGATATGAAATATCCCTTATACCAATCAATGAAATTTTTAATCCCCTCCTCAACACTCACCTGTGGTCTGAAATTTATGTAATCAAACAAATCTTCTACATTAGCCCAGGTCTTAGGAACATCTCCCGGTTGCATCGGCAGCATTTTCTTTTGAGCCTTGATATTCAACTGTTTCTCAATTTCACTAATAAAATCCATCAATTGCACCGGATTACTATTTCCGATATTAAAAATGCGATATGGAGCAAAGCTGGTAGCAGGATCCGGATTCTTACCGGACCAATCGGAATTCGGAGTAGGCGGTTTGGGTATCAAGCGATAAATCCCTTCAATAATATCATCGATATAGGTAAAATCACGTTCCATTTTCCCGTGATTAAATACATTGATAGGTTCATCTTTCATCATTGCCTCCGCAAACAGGAATAATGCCATATCCGGACGCCCCCATGGCCCGTAAACCGTAAAAAAGCGTAAACCCGTTGTAGGTATATTGAAAAGATTTGAATAAGTATGTGCCATCAACTCATTAGACTTTTTAGTCGCGGCATACAAGCTCATCGGATGATCAACATTATCACTTGTAGAAAAAGGCATATTCGTGTTGGCGCCATATACCGAACTGGAAGAAGCATAGATAAAATGTTTTACCGAATGATGTCTGGCCCCTTCCAATAAATTCAAAAAACCTGAGATATTGCTATCAATATATCTGTAGGGATTTTTGAGGCTGTAACGAACCCCTGCCTGGGCTGCAAGATTAATAACCACATCAAAATCCTGTTCTGAAAACAGCTTATCAATAACCGGCTTATTTTCCATTCCCGTTTTGATGAACTTCAGTTTTTCATTAGTACGGCTTTCAACCAACTTCTCTTCTTGTATATCACTCTTGTTGATTTCTAATTGAGCCAACCGGTCGTATTTTAGATTGGTCGAGTAATAGTCATTAATATTATCGAGTCCTAAAATATCGAAGCCCTCTTTGCTTAAACGCTTCATAAGATGAAAGCCAATAAACCCTGCCGCTCCCGTAACTAGAATTTTCATATGGATAATATACCGTCCAACTTGATTGATATTAGAGTTGTAACGATAAATTCAAAAAACGTGCCGGAAAAAATTTTATACAATAAAGACCATTTGAAAACTCTTGGTAAACTTTTACCAATTAGAGCTTTTCTTGATTTAGCAGTCCTACCTATAACTGAGTAAATATTACCCTTTCACGAAGTGGTTTTACACGACAAACTTGAGTAGAATCTCATCGGCAGCTTTATTCATTCTTCATATACCGGAGATCTGTCAAAAATGGTATCGAATATTTTCAGTGCCTGACTTTCTGTATAAAGCCCTCTTCTTACATTTGGCCAGAACTCTACTTCATTTCGGTATATAAAAGCGGGAACAGTCGTCGGTAATACTCTTACTGGAGCTGTCTCATAACCAAGAGCTGATAATACGACGAGCCGATGAATGCCATCCTTGATAAAATATTTGTAATCGGTGCCATCTATTAAGACAGACGCCTTGATATCTTCGAAATCCCCATCTCCTCTCCGGTATCCATTTGCTTTGATCGACTCTATCAAATTAATTAATGTGCTGATCTCCAGTTCTCCTCTCGCCCTGCTTATCGGGCCGACCAAACCGTACCCATCCCCTAGAGAGAGCTCACGACCCCGTGACTTTGTTTCATATCTAACGAGTTTTTCAAGGAAATGGACCTTGTTCTCCATCTTGCCATTTTCCCAGGGAAAAACAACCCAGTCTGCCGGTAATCGAACCAAATCGTCATGTAATTTCCCCTCAAGCTGGAACATTTCGGCTAAATTTGGGGGCTGATAGTTATTGTAAAATGATTCCAGTTCAGAATCTGAATAAGTAATCGTTCCATTTTGGATATAATCCGAAGCGACATTTACAAGTGGATTTCTCCCATATTTCTCGCAAGAGAACCTACAAAGCACTATACAATTCTTGAAATCAGCCTCGATTAAAAAGGTATGGTGTCGGGCAAAATATTTTGCAGCCAAGGGATCTTTGACTTTCTTCCTAAGGTCTCTGGGAATTATTTGACCTTTATCGATTATAGCGTAGCCAAATTTGGCCAGAAGTAATTTTATAATCTCTCCCATGGAATGAAAAATAATAGGAAATTAAGGTTACAGGTCTATAGATTATTACTCCCCATTTTTTAAAGGATAGCTTTGCAAGCCAGTAATACAAGTCGACATACTTTTTCTAATCCAAAAATATAGCCATTTAATCCCTGGTTTATTGATTATATCCGATAGGACTCTTATTGTCTCTTTTATTAATATAATTATATTTTTTTAGAAAAAATTAATACATTTTTCTAAAACAAAGAAATTACCGAAATTAAAGAAATAATTTAGGGAGAGAAGTCGTAAGTCCACATTACTCATGATCAATTTGGGGGTTCTCTTTTTAATATTTTAAAACCAGATTATTCAATCTAATAAGACCATGATAAAAAAAATCATCTATGCCTTTCTGCTATGCGCTTTTTTGGTTTATGGGTATTTTCTCGGAGCAAGAAAAATTTTTCCGCTTCCACAAATGCTGGAGTTAAAACATTATGTAGAATACTCACGGGGAACCTTTGAGGACAGAAAACAAGTAAAACCAGCGGGATCGGCAGAGGCATATAATACATTTCTGGAGAGATTGCTGATAAAAAAAATACCAATCAAAAACTTCAACGGTTATGGGGGGGGGCTCTCAGTATCCGGAAATATGCTTTATATCATAACAAATAAGGGGTCTGTACAAACCTATAATCTTAATAACTATACTGAAGTCAAGAATGATATCACTAGCGTCCCAATGAATTTTAAAGAATTTATTCTTTCCGGACATCCATATGAGAATGATTTTCAGATTGTTCGGTTTCGCGTAAATGGTGTTCATTCAGAATTTATTGACGGTAAAACCCAGGTACTTTTTATAGCTCACAATGCCTATGACAGCAAGCGTGATTGTATTACACAAGACATCAGTCGTACAACCCTGGAAATAAATACCGACGGTTCGGTTTCTCAAAAAAATAAATGGAACACGATTTTTACCGCCTCTCCCTGTATCGACATTTTATCTGATCAAGAAGTTAAAGGCTTTTCCACTTATCCCGGTCATATTTCCGGTGGAATAATAAGCAGTTTTGATAAAGACCATCTTTTGGTAACAATGGGGGACTATGATAAAAATGGTATTATTAATGAAGATGAATGGGCTATGGATCCATCTACCCCATTTGGGAAATTTATTCTTGTTAACAAGCAAACCGGTAAATGGTCGGTTTATGCAAGTGGAAGCAGAAATGCGACCGGCTTATATATTGATAAAAAATCGATAATATGGTCGGTTGAAAATGGACCACAAGGTGGAGATGAACTTAATATTGTTAAAAAAGGAGAAAATTACGGGTGGCCAAAGGTTTCCTATGGATTGTGGTATGACCCGACATATAAACTTCCCGGCGGTTTTAAATCGGGAAGTTATCCTGAGTATAAAAAACCGGTCTTTTCATGGGTTCCTTCTGTTGCCCCAAGAGGATTAACCAAAATTGAGGGAGACAAATTTAAGTACTGGAAAGGGGATCTTATTATGGGTACCATGCGGGATCAAAGCCTGCACAGGCTTCGTCTGGACCAAAACAACCGTGTAGTTTACGACGAAAGGATCTACCTGGGGCATCGGGTACGTGATTTAACTACCCTGCCGGATGGTAGAATTGCCCTGATGACAGACGACGGTTACCTAATGATTATAGACGACGGGGGGGGCGTATTTAATAAAATGGATTCCAAGACTAAGGAACGAATGGCGGCCTTGGATAATTTTGACCAATTTGCGGGTGAAGACAATTCCTCCATGCTAAAGATCGCTGAAAGTTCTTCTAAAACTGTATTTCAACAAAGATGTTCTTCTTGTCATAATTTAAATCAGGTCAATGAGATAGGACCAAACCTGCATAATTTATTTACCAGGCAAGTCGGTTCGGTTGATAATTTTCAGTATTCCACTGCCTTAAAAACAGCCAAAAGAACGTGGAATGCTCAGTTGTTGAGAACATTCCTGAAGGATCCAAAAGGTCTATTCCCGGGTACTCAGATGCAAAAAATCAATCTGTCGTCGAGTGAAA
>Ga0102944_1001359_pt1 | contig 16320 bp, 8 predicted proteins | sample SalPonD_shore_MG_FD_78172 | JGI IMG/M metagenome (GOLD analysis project Ga0102944, IMG submission 78172) | Salt pond soil microbial communities from South San Francisco under conditions of wetland restoration - Salt Pond MetaG... | ecosystem: Environmental > Aquatic > Marine > Intertidal zone >...
CTCAGACTGCTCTTTCTTGCCTCTTCGGTTCGAGCGACCGAACGGCAGTTTCCGCGGGTCTCCCGGCTGGCCGAGGAGGCGGCTGCAGTCCTTGATCTGAAAGAGGTCCCGGAAGTGTTTGTGACCCAGACGCCGTTGTGGAACGCAGGCGCAATGGGGGTAGAAAAGCCGTTTATCACGGTGAACAGCGGCCTGATGAGTTCCTTTTCAGATGATGAACTGCTTGCAGTCCTGGGCCATGAAGCAGGACACATAGCAAGCGGACACGTTTTGTACAAGACACTTCTCTTTTTTCTTCTCAATGCGTCCCTCTCCCTGGTAGCGCTCCCTGCAGCGTTGCTGCAGCTTGTCATTTCCGCACTGAAGGAGTGGGATCGGAAATCAGAGCTCTCTTCTGACCGTGCCGGATTGCTTACAGTACAGGATCCTGATGCACAGTATCAGCTTCTTATGAAGCTTGCCGGCGGAGCTGATATTGGCCAGATGAATATTGATGAGTTCTTCGCCCAGGCCGCCGAATATGAAAATGCGGGAACAGTAGCCGACGGCGTGCACAAGTTCTTAAACCTGGTGAAACAGCGTCATCCATTTCCGGTGCTGCGCCTCTCCGCACTGAAGCAGTGGGTTGACGAGGGGAAGTATCAAGATGTCCTGGATGGAAACTACCAGCGCCGGGAGGAAACAGATGACAGTCATCCCGGCCGTAGTTTTGAAGACGCGGCGCGGGAGTATCGCGAAGAGCTGAAGAACTCCGCAGATCCGCTCTCCCGGATGGCGGGCCAAATTGGAGAGAACGCAGAAGAAATCCGGAGGCAGGCAGAATCGTTTTTTCGTTCGATATTTGGCCGGAAATGATTCAAAACTGGCAATCCCCCTGGTGACGTAGTAGAATTTCTGGGAGGGACCGCCTGGTTCCAGGAGTTCGTCACGGCATGGAAGTAAAGGAAGCAACCTTAGGAGACCTCCGCGAGTGGTTACGGCTGGCCAGACAGGTTCAGCACGTTTTTGGCTCAATGGTGACAGAGCACGGTTTTCAGGCACTGTTGCGGCAGGCCATCCAGGATGGAAGTGCATACTGTGTCCGTGAGGAGGATGGAGAACCCGGCACTCCGTTATGCGGCGGGATTCTGATCTCAAGAGAGGAAAACGGCGTCTCCTGGGTGGCGGTAGCGCGGGAACACCGCCGGAAGGGCGTTGCCGTCCTGTTGATGGAAGCGGCTCTGGAGCTTCTGGACAGTAGTCGCCCCGTCTCTCTCACCACTTTTGATGCAGCCGTCCCCGGTGCGGAAGGTGTCCGCAAGCTCTACGAGCAGCTTGGTTTCCGCCCGCAGGGCACCGGAGAACGCACTGCCATGGGCTTTCCCACCGAGGTCTTCATCAAGCCCCGGAAGGAAGAACCGGAGAACTTTTAGCTCACGCGTCATCTCTGGAAGAATTTGCGGCGTATTTTACGCCAACGAAGACCGGATAGTGGTCAGACGGCCAGACGCCGTCAAACTTCTGCCGCAGGACCCGTGTTGCCCCGTGACGGAAGGAAGCCGAAAGGAGTACGTGGTCTATGGCAGGGATAATGTCCAGGCCACGGTCAAAGTGGTAGGTGCTTCCCGTGGAGTTTTCCACCGTGAGCCCCGCCTTGCGCAGCGTTCTCACCGGCTTGAAAAACCAGGGAGAATTAAAGTCACCAAGTACGATGACCGGTTCATCCGGATGTTTCCGTGCTGACATGCGCGTGGCAACCAGCTCTACAGACTTTCTCCTGTCACGAACATTTTCATTGTCCACGTGGACATTGTACACGTAGAAAATGGTTCCGGTGTGCGTGTCGCGCAGTCGGATCCAGGAGCAAAACGAGGGGTAACGGCCAAACCACGGCGCGGAATAGATCAGATCCGGCGTGGGAGAGAAGAAGAAAAACCCTTTTTCAACTAACGTAAAGCGTTCGCTGCGAAAGGCGATCGGCTGGGTCCAGGGGTAGCGGTATGGATCTCCCACGGCCGCAAAGGTGAGGCCGGGCAGGTGGGAGCGGAGCCAGTCAAGCTGCCGGTTGCTGGTACTGACGTGGCCACCGGTGAATGTTTCCATTTCCTGAAAGCCGATGATATCCGGATCTCCGGCGCGTACGGCGTCCACTACGGCGTCCCGTCTCTCTTTCCAAACCATGCTGGTGTCCCGCGGCGTAATGTAGTGCACGTTAAAGGTCCCTACTACCATCCCGTTTGTTCCCGGTGAAAGCGGTTCCGGCGTGGATGTACAGCCTGTCGGGTAGATAACGGTGAGAAAGAGAAGAATGATCAGGGGTGATGCGGCGGCAATCCTCCACATACCTTCCTAAGGTAATACTAAAGTGCCGCCGGGAACACCTCTTATTGAACGCTCCGATGACGTTTGGCAAGCATGCGGTACTTGAGAGTGAGCAATGCAGGAACCACTACCAGCGTCATGACGGTGGCAAAACTAAGCCCGTACAGCATGGTCCAGGAGAACGCCTTCCAGTATTCTGCCGACTCTGAACCGCCAATGAACCTGAACGTGTGAATGTCAAAGCTGAAACCAAACGCCATGGGCACAAGTGCCAGCACCGTTGTGAGCGCGGTAAGGAGCACCGGCCGGAGGCGCGTGCGGCCCGCTTCCACAATTGCGTCTCTCCACGGCATCCCGCCCCTCACCAGCCGATGAGTGTAATCAAGAAGCACAATACAGTTGTTTACCACCACACCGGCCAGCGCAATGCAGCCAATTCCCGACATGATCACTACAAAGTTCTGGCCTCCAAGAGAGAAGCCCCAGAAGACGCCGCCCAACGAGAGCAGCACTGAAAACATGATAATGAACGGATCAGCGATGGAGTTGAATTGTGCTACGAGGACGATAAAGATTAAGAACACTGCAATCAAAAATGCCTGCAGGAGAAACTCCGTTGACTCCGCTCTCACATCAAACCCGGCGCCCGCTCCAACCGTGTAGCCTGACGGAAGGTTTGCTTTTATGGCGCCGACACGCTTATCTATGTCCGCGGTTATCTCATCGCGGTTAGCTACGCCGGGATCAAAATTGGCCCACACGTTAACCGCACGCTCCAGATTTCGCCGTTTGATCACACCGGCGGAAGAACTCGGCCGTATGTCGGCTACCGAGCTGAGCGCAATACGGTTGCCGTTTCCGGCAACTATGTTCAAGTTCCGTAAGGCGGAAACAGAATCTCGTGCCTGATCCTGGTAGCGGACGTAAATATCGTACTCATCGTTCTGATAGCGAAACGTCCCAATATTGCTGCCGTTAATAGCGGTCCGCACCGTATTGGCGATCTCCGTGGTGCTTACGCCGTAATAGGCTGCCTTGCCGCGATCCACGGATACCTGGTATTCCGGCATAGAGGTTTCATAGTCGCTGTTCACCTCGCGGAACTCCGGGTAGTCCTCCAGAATGAGCCTGACCTCCTCGCTGATACGGCCCATTTCCGCGTAATCATGGCCGCCTACCTGGTAGGAAACATCATCGCCGGTGGGGGGACCCGAATCTCCCTCCTCAACTTTCACCACGGCACCGGTTATGGTGGTAAGCCGTTTGCGCAGCTCACGCGTGGCGTCTGCCCCTCTAATTTCCCGCTGATTATACGGCTGATAGGTCACATCCACGGTGCCGCGGTGGCTGGCGGTGGTGCCGCCGGAACGCCCGGTAACGGTGGCAAAACTGGAGAGGGAAGAGGGAGATGTTTCCACTATGCTTTCCACGTTTCTCACCACGCGGTCCGTCCTGTCTATGGGAAGCCCTGCCGGGGCTTCAATGGTCACGCGGGCGCGTTCCGGGTCCAGGTAGGGGAAGAATAGAATATCGCGGCCAATGGCGCCAAAAACGGCAAAGCCGCCTGTCACCACAATCAATACAATCCCCACCGTCAAAAACGGCCGGTACGTGGCTTTACTTACGACCTTGGTGTACAACCGCTGTATGCGCGCAAAGCCGGCACTTCCCTCGTTCATCTTTCGTACCTGTTCCGGGGATATTTTCAGGAAGCTGGCGCAGAATACGGGGTTTATAACAAGCGCCACGCAGAGCGAGCAGAGCAAGACAATAATCACCGTAATAGGCAGGTAGGACATGATGTCACCCATTAAGCCCGGCATGAACACAATGGGGAAGAAGGCAAGACAGGTAGTGATTGTTGAGGCAATGATGGGTGTTGCCACTTCAGTGGAGCCGTCAATGGCGGCGCGGGCGCGGTTTTTGCCTTCACTTCCGTGACGGAAGATGTTTTCCACAATAACAATCCCGTTATCTACAAGCATACCGAGCGCGAGAATAAGGCTGAAAAGAACAATGGTGTTGAGTGTTACACCTATTACCTGTAGCACAAAGAAAGAAAGCATCATGGAGAGGGGAATAGCCAGGGACACAAAAAGGGAGTTTCTGCCGCCCAGGAAGAATACGGTTACCAGCAGCACCAGAACGAAGCCCGTGAACATGTTGTTCTCCAGGTCTGCGATCATATCCTTAATGAAGCGCGACTCATCATAGGTGACAAGCACTTCCGTCCCGGCAGGCAGTGAAGGTTCCAAATCACTGACCTTTGCCTTGATCTGATCAGCCAGATCCAGGATATTTGTTCCCAGGCGTTTCTTCACCGAAAGGGTGATTGCCGGCACGCGGTTAAGTCGGGAGTAGGTTTGCGCCTTTGCGTTTGTGAAGCGGGCGCTGCCCAGATCAGCCAGACGAACGCGCACGTCATTGTTGGTTACGTAGATGTTCTCAAAATCATTGGGGTCCGCAATTTCTCCGGTCACGGCCAGAGAGTAGTTGCGTTCAGGATTCTGCAGGGACCCACCAGGAATGGAGCGGTTCTCCATCTGCACCGCAGTTACCACGTCACTTACTGAAAAGCCGTAGCGTGCCAGCCTGATTGGGTCCAGTTCAATGGCAACCTCCCGTTCCGGCTTACCGGAAACTTCAACTTCAAGCACACCGGGGAGGCGAGCAATTTCATCGCGAAATTGCTCGCTCGGATCATCCAGTATTTGTACACCGTCAGGATGAGAGAGTACTACCACAAAGAAAGGCCAGTCTGAAACGCTGAACTCCTTGACAAAGGGGTCATCAGCCGCTTCCGGAAGCTTGGTGCGGGCAATATCCACCCGGTCTTTCACGCGGCGGAGCGCGGCCTCCACACTCACGTCCGAGGTGAAGGTGACAAAGATGAAGGAAAAGTTCTGCCTGCTTTCAGAAGTAATCTCATCCACGCCGTCCATGCCGTCCAATTCCCGTTCTATGGTATCAGTGACCAGGCTTTCAATATCTCGCGCGGACACGCCTATGTAGCTCGTTGTGATGAAGATATATGGTTGCTTGATTTCCGGCATAGATTCGCGCGGCAGGCGAGCGTAGGCTAGTACTCCCATGATAACGATGAGCACTGCGAGAGCAAAGACAGCCATATGTTTTTCAATGAGTTTCTTGATCATGCGGTTGCCCTTTCTCTACAGCCGAATCTCAACCGGATCACCGTCTCTGACCTGATTGATGCCCTCTATGATAAGTGAGTCTCCCTCAGAGAGTCCTCGTGTGATTACGCTGTGTGTTAGATCAGTGGGGCCGGTGGCGATGGCAACGCGGCGTGCCGTTGTGCTATTTGCAACCATGACGTAGGTGAGATCACCCTCACTGCGAATGGCCGAAGTGGGTATTACAATTTGACTCTGCAGCTCACGCAGGCCAAGTGTTACCCGTGCGGTTGTACCGGAGAGAAGCAGGCCTTCGTGGTTATCAACCACTACCTGGATTTCAAACGCAAGGGTACCGGCGGACCGTTGCTTTGCCAGGCTCACCGGTGTTCCGTTCCAGACGCGGTCAGGAATGGCCGCAAGCCGAACTTCAGCCGAGTGGAGAGTCCCCACGCCGGCAATGTCAGCTTCAGGGACACCAACGGTCACCTTCATTTCAGAGAGGTCGGCAACCGTAAAGGTGAGCTGTCCCGGCCGGAGCTCATCATACGGCTCAACGTAGCGGGCTACCACCACCCCGTCCAGCGGACTTACCGCCAGCGCGCCGTCCAGCGCCTTTTGCGCGTCTATCATGGCAGTCTTTGCCTGCAGCCATGCCAGATGGGACTGGTCTACGGCCATGTCTGAAGCGTTGCCGTTGGACTGCAGCTTTTTCTTTGTCTCATAGTCACGGCGCGTAATCTGCTCACTCAGAACGGCCGTCTCATAGAGTGAGCGGGCACGTTCAGCTTCAATACGTGCAAGTGACTGTCCGGCTCGTACCCGGTCTCCCGGTGCCGCAAGTACTGCGTCAACCCTGCCACCAGTCACTGTCTGGAGGGTCGCCTCTCTGACCGGTTTTACATCGCCGTAGTATTCGCCGTATTCGACAAAGTTTTGCGGCCGGACCGTGAGTACGCGTACTGGCACAGCAGGCGAGGACGCGGCCGCAGACGCTGCCTCTTCCGTGCCGTTTCCGCACGCAGAAATCAGTAATCCTGCTGCCAGGATTACTGCCCACACGCAGACTCGAGATATGACGTGCCTTCTCATTTGAACCCTTCCGTATTCCGGTATTTGCCATTTAACACCGGACAGGTGAAATAGTGCTACTGCCGAAATGAGAATTTGACTACGTTTTTTGGGAATTTCCAGGTTGGATTGAACCCTTCAAACCGGGGTGCCCGTACAATCAGACGGCGGCCCCGGTATGAAAGGCATTGTCTAAGGATTTCATCGGATACGCTCCATGAGTCGCACGCGTTCAGCCTCATTTGTCTGCGCGCCGCAATTCACAATCTCCCGAAGCGATACCGGATACCTTCATGCCGGATCTGCCCAGAGTCGCGAATTTCGTAACCGTTCCTATCTGCTGTACTGATCCGCAACAAAGAGGAGTGCCGGTTCAAATCCTCCGTTGTAAGCCAGGTGTGTTGTCCACACCGTTGTGGTTCCTGTGGACTCCCAGCGTTGTCCGTTCTTTCCGGCCACCGACAGGCGATAGGAGACGGTTTGCCCCTCTGCAAGGCGAAGTTCGCGGTCAAAACCCGACTTCTGACCACGGCCCACACCGTGGCCGCTCACTGATCCGTGAAAAAGCGTTTTCCCTCCATCGGGTTGTGTCACCGTCAGTTCCACTGCGTATTCCCCACGGTTATTTCGTTGGAAGTCTCCTTCAATAGCGCGCTGCTTCTCCTGCAGGCCGGGCGGTAGAATCGAAACGTAGCCGGATACAGACACCGTGCTGCCGATAGCCGGCCACTGGACCCGCGGATTGGAGGAGAGCAGAAAGAAGGGTATGGCCATGTTAATTTCCTGTTCCGCCGGTACGGCCTGGGTATAGTGCAGGTATTGCCCGGACGATGTGGGAATGGCAACCTCCACTTCCACCATCTCGTTCTCCGTGGTGCGCACCGCCGGAGACTCCCACGCAAGTGAGATCTCCGGTGCGCTCTTGCCGCGTTGCCGGGCATCAACACGCACGGATCCGCTGGCAAGTACCCGGTCACTCCGATAGGCGCGAACGGTTACCGTGCCGGTAGTGTCAATCCGTGTGTCTGAATCCGTAATGGCTGAAGCTTCCCGCCGTTCAAGCCGGAGCGAATCCGCCTTCACGTGAAGCCGCATGGCAATGTCCGCAGGAGGACGCGTTTCGGTTTGTGACTGTTCCGGGTCTTTGATGTCAGAATCGTGAGGCGGTTGCGTGTGCGAGTCTGGTTGGGGTACAGGTTGTTGTTGCTCACCCGGTGCTTCCTGGGCTGCCGGAACCTCCCGGTTTGCCGCTACCGTGTAGCGTGTTGTGGAGCCGCTGTCTGCCACCACTTCTATTACTATGATACGCGTTTGACCCGGTTTCACGGAAAACTCGCGTGCACTACTTCCCACGGCCTCTCCATCCATGAATATGCGGGCGGCCTGACTTTCTGCGATTGCATAGAGCGATATCGAGTTATTTCTTATGGGAAGTGTCGCATCGTAGGCAAGGCGGCCAGGAGAGAAAGCGGGAGTAAGTGTTGCACCGCCAACCACAAGGTTTGAGAGGCGGGAGTTGTCGTCTTTTTGTACTGCCTGCGGCGCGCGTGTTACAGAGATTCGGTAGGCCCTCTGGGAGCCGTTCTGCGCTGTAACAAGGAGAGTTGTAGTCACGGTCTGCCCGGCGGGAACAGGAACCACAATAGTCTGGTCCGCTGCGGGTTTACCGGACTGGCCCGCGTCCCCGGCACCCACAGATATGGTTGCCAGCCGGCTTGCTGAGGAGGCGTTAATCTGCACGCTCGCCGCGGACGCAGGGAGGGAAACGGAATAAGATGCGGTTCGCGGTGAAAACGATGGTTGTAACGTGCCGGGTGAAACCGAAAGCCGATTCAGCATGGCGTTGCTGTCCGGAGTACCGCGGCGCACATCAACCGTATAACGTAAGGAGGTACCGTCCTCGGCGGTTACCGTTACCACCACCTGAATCCTGTCCGCGTCTTGAAAGGAAACGCGGGCGCCCTGACCCGCGGCGGGATTCCCCTGGATACCCTGTCCTGAGGCTGCTGCGGGAAGCCGTTCCACGCGGAGGCCGGAAAGTGAGCTCTGTGGGCGGGCATGCAGGGTGAAAGATCGGGTTGAATAGGGGAGCTCGGCCGTATAGAAAAGGCGATTTGGACTGAAACCGGGTGAAAGCGTTGTTCCGTCTATGCGAAGTTCTTCAAGAGCGGCGTTTCGGTTGGGTTCTGCGCGCCGCACGTCAAGCTGATACGTTGTGACGGTTCCGTCCTGGGCGGTGACGCTTGCGAGGATCAAGAGCCGGTCGGCCTGCGTAAACGGGACCCGTGCCCCGTCATCTGATGCAGGGCTCCCCTGGTAGGAAAGGGGTGACCGGCCTGCGCTGCCACCTCCGCCTTCAACCGTTTCAAGTGCCACGGTAGCGTACTGGCTCTGTGGAATTGCACTCACCCGCACACTCTCTGTGCTGAATGGTACTGTTGCCACATAGTTTCTCCGGTCAGTGGAGAAGGGCGGTACCATTGACGCACCCGCTACCTCAAGAGAGTTAAGATTCGAATTGCGGTCAGGTTCCGCCCGGTTCAATATCAGGGTGTAGCTGATTGTGCTCGCACCATCTTCAGCGGTAGCCACCACACTTACCGCCCGCCGGTCCACCCCGGAAAACGGAATTGTTGTGCGGCCTGAGGTGCCGCGGATGGTGGCCTGACCAACGCTGATCTTCTCCAAATGGGGGCTTTCTGCACGTGCGGCTACGGTGACCTCCTGCGCTGCATAGGGAACTTCAACTGAAAATGATCCGCCTGCCGGATTAAACGGCGGGGAAAGTGACGTGCCGCCCTCTACGGTAAGCTGCGCCAGGCGGGGATTTGTGTCTGCCTCGCGCACTGAGACACGGTATTGCCACGGTTGGTCATCGCCCTTTACTTCTATTGAATAGAGAACTGGAGAAGAAAAGTCATTTGGTGTAGTGCCGTTCTGTTGCACTATGCGGGTACCGCTTGAAATCACGGTGACCGTGGCTTCCGTGTTAAGGGACACCGTTGCCACCAGCCTGGTAAGATCAGTTCCCGGAGGTACCACTACGGAAATCTGCTTGGGATCTCCTGCTTCACGAATGCTGCCGACTGCCGGCGCCGTCAATTCCGGATTATTCTCCGGGAAGAATCCAAACGTCTCCACTGGGCCATGTCCACGGCCAAAAATGGTCCGACAGCCGCTCAGGGAGAGAAGCAGCAGGAGAAATGCGGCGAGGACGACAACACTCTTTTTCACGGTGGCCTCCGAATAGGTTTCTATACGCTGGTATTGTATCCCGAGATACAGATATTCACAATGAGAAGCAATGGGTGTCTGAAACCAGTCTGGAGCTTACGAATCCACGTACGTCGCAATAGCCCGGGATAGCTCGTCCGGGGAAAGCGGTTTGGACACAAATGCGGTAATCCCGGCGTTCAGGCTTTGCTGCCGGTCCGCGTCACTGATGAAGGCGGTCATGGCGAGAATGGGAATAGCGCGGTGGTTTTCTCCGGTCTCTCCGTTGCGGATGCGTCGTGCTGCTTCGTTTCCGTCAATTACCGGCATGTGCAGATCTAAGAGGACGAGGTCAAACCGGGCGCCGGAAAGCAGGTCCAGCGCTTCTTTTCCGTTTTTCGCAATCTGTGACCAGACGCCGCTCTTACCTAAAGTGTGATCAAGAATTACTCTTCCCGCGCGATCATCCTCTGCTGCGAGAATGCGTATGGTTTCGGCTTTTCGTGCGCCGGAGGGACCCATTTCACGGGCCTCGCTGCGCCGGCCGTTCTCGACCGCGGCGCTGTGTGGTGTCCCGAAGGGAATGGTGAAGGAGAAGGTGCTTCCCGCTCCGACTCTGCTTTCAAGCGTAATGTTTCCACCCATGAGCTGAACCAGTTCCTTACTGATGGTGAGACCCAGCCCGGATCCGCCAAACTGCCGGGAAACGGTGCTGTCGGCCTGGGTGAAGCTTTCAAAAATACGTTCCTGCTTGCCCGGGGGAATACCGGGACCTGTATCTTGCACGTCAAAGCGAAGGAGTGTCTCTTCCGGCCGTTCTATTGCCGCCGCGACGGAGACGTGTATTTCTACCTCTCCGCGAGGAGTAAACTTCACGGCGTTTCCAACCATGTTCATCAGAATTTGCCGAAGGCGTTTAGAATCGCCACGGAGCCGTGATGGAACGTCAGCTCCGACACGGGTCACGAGCTTCAGATTTTTCAATTGAGCCTGCGGGCGGAAGATAGTGATGGTGTCTTCGAGCACGTTCGAGATTTGGAAATCCACCGACTCAATTGTGAGGCGGCTGGATTCTATGCGGGAAAGATCGATGATATCATTCAGCAACCGCAAGAGCACGTCAGACGACTCTTGAATGGATTTCAGGTGCTCCTTTCGCAGAGGGTTGCTCTCTTCTTCAGAGAGAAGGCGAGCCATCCCAAGGATTGAATTGAGCGGTGTGCGTATGTCGTGACTGATATTGGTGAGAAAAGCGCTCTTTGCCCGGTTTGCCTCTTCGGCCCGGTTACGTGCCAGGACGAGTTCATGAAAGGTGTTTTCCAGTTCTGCGGTGGTGGCGCGAAAATTGTCAATGAGGGTTGCCACTTCATGTATGAAACTGTGAGGCCACTGGATAGTGCGGCCTGAGCCGAGCTGATCCGGAAGATCGGAGGTGACGTTGCCAAAACTTCCCAGGGAACGAGTTATTCGTCTGCTCGTAAGATCAGAAATGACTACGACTGCCACAATGATGAGCAGGAGCAAGAAAAGGTTGTTGCGATAGGTGGTGTAGAGCCGAGCTTGATACGGGGCGACCGGACCGGCGACCAGAATTGTCCACCCGTTTGTCCCTGAAATTTGTGACCGGGTGAAATAAACCGAACTCCTCCAGCGTTGCATAACTGAGATGTTTTCCCGCGCCGGTGCTTCCCATAGATAGATTCCGTTGCCAACCTGCCGCACCGATCCGCCGGTACGCCCGCCGGTCCCGACCGACCGCGCAGGATTGGTATTAACCGATGTGCCGGTGGAAAGTAAGAGTCTTCCTGTCGGCCCAATCAGAGACGCCTCAAGCTCTGATCCGGCCGTGGCGTGCTCCAGCATTGAGTGAAGGCGCTCACCTGAAAAAATTGCGTAAGAGTAGGCGGAAGGAGGTTCCGTGTTCCCAAACGGGACAATCAGGCAGAGAATCGTCCCCCCCATGCTGTAATCGGCACCGGAAATCTCAGCGGGGTCAAGTTGTCGAAACTGCGTGCGGCCCGTGTTGTGTGCCGCAGGAAAGCCGGGAAGTGCCGAAAGAGTGTCACCGCTGCCGGAGGGTAGGTTGACCGGAACCCCCGGGGCGTCTGCCGCCGCTACAATGATCCCCTCCGCGTTGAGGAGGCCAACTGCAAGGATAGAAGGGTCGCCTGCCAGCATTGCGTTTAGCAAGCCGGAGAGCGGACCGCCTTCCGCATAGGCGTGGTGAACGCCAATAAGTCTCTCTGTGTAATTTCCGTAGAGAATTTCTACGCTCTGGGAGATGGAACCGGCTGCGACACCAAGTTTTGCCTGCAGCTCCTGATCGATGCGCGTCCGTTCAAAACTGCTTGCAACCGTAATTACCACCAGCGTGGGTACGATTACCAGCGCGACCGTGAGGGAAAAGAGAAGATGGCGCAATGCGCGGGTATGCTGAGGACGGAAGTCAGAGCGCTTCCAGCGAAAGTAGGAATAGAGGCTAAAGAGAAGGCTTGCAAGCACGGAATTAAGGATTCCGTTTGTGCTCTGCTTGAACATAACGAGCAGTGTGTCGGTGATATCCAGCCCCATAACAAGGTGGTAAAAGATGAACACCAGCGGCATGCCCGCCACAAGCCAGTAGAGCGTATCAAGCAGTGCGATATTGGCTCGATGAGCGGCGCCGCTTTTTGCGCGTCCCTGCGAGGTGTAGAACCAGCCGACAAAAGCAACTTCCGCCACCATGATCACCAGCGCGTATGGGTGATTCCAGAGGATGTAGGTATAGCTTGACGCAATTGCAGATACCGCCAGCGCCGCGGGAAGCCCTGCAAGCTGGAGAACAATTAGAGAAACGATACTTCCAAAGATGAGATCCACGTCAAAGAAAAGGGTGAGCTTGAGGTAATTGCCTGCAATACCTAGAAGGCCAAATGCCAGAACGAAGAGGAGGGTGCGAAACCGCATCTTAGAAAAAGTGTTCAAAGTTCTCAAAAGCCCTTTTTCCACGTTCCGCCCGTCCTCACGGATGCTGCATTCCAGCTGCCAGTCATCATTTTACCTGGAGCTATTATAGCGAAATAACAGAATCGAGACTACCTGATGAGGAGTTGCATATTCATGCAACTTGCACTATGCAATCACGAGATTTATGCTATAGTAGGTGCAACTTTAGTACAAAAAGGAGTGCGCCATGACAAAACGTGTCCTTCTTATTGCAGTTGTTGTGCTGCTTACGGCAGGCATGGCTTTTGCAGGGGGAAGTCAGGAGGCAGGAGGGACCGGTGGTCCAACGTTTGTGACCATTGGAACCGGCGGGGTTACCGGCGTCTATTATCCCACGGGTGGAGCCATTAGCAGAATGGTGAATGCAAAAAAAGACGTGTACGGAATCCGCGCCACGGTTGAGTCAACCGGCGGGTCGGTATTCAATATCAACGCGGTGCTCGGGGGAGACCTGGACTTTGGTATTGCTCAGTCTGACCGCCAGTACCAGGCATGGAACGGACTGGCTGAGTGGGAAAGTGCCGGTGCTCAGAAGAAGCTTCGTTCTGTTTTTGCCATCCATCCGGAATCCATCACGCTGATCGCCAGCGTTGACAGCGGCATCATGTCAGTTCCCGATCTGGTGGGCAAACGGGTCAACATTGGCAACCCCGGTTCCGGCCAGCTGCAAAACTCGCGCGACGTTTTTGAAGCGTTTGGCATTTCAGAATCGGATGTGCTTGCCGAACAGGTGAAAGCAGTTGAGTCACCCGGATTGTTGCAGGACGGACGGATTGACGCGTTCTTTTATACGGTGGGTCACCCCAATGGAAATATCACGGAGGCAACATCGGGCCGCGTGAAGGTTCGCATTGTCAACATTGACGGTCCTCCCGCGGAAAAGCTTGTTGCGGAAAAGAGTTACTACGCACCGTCAGTGATTCCTGCTGCGCTGTACCCGCAGGCTGCAAACACCTCTGATGCACACACTATTGGTGTAAAAGCAACGTTAATTACTTCTTCTGATGTTTCGGAAGACGTAGTATACGCGATTACCAAGGAAGTGTTTGAAAACTTTGAAGACTTCAAGTCACTTCATCCGGCATACCAGGTGCTGACCAAGGAGAACATGCTTCAGGGCCTGACCGCACCCATTCATCCCGGTGCGCTCAAGTACTACCGGGAGGCCGGGCTGATCGACCTTATCAAACCGGAGTTGATTGTAGAGTAACAATTGCGGACCGCAGGAATAGCTGCGGTCGTATCACCCTGTGTGCCCGGCCCACCGTTAGGAGGCAGCCGGGCGCATCTTTTTTTTGCAGGATGAAACTATGCAACTGAAGGATCGCATTAAGCGTCAGGCCGGCGAAATGCTGCGCGAGGAGACGGGTCACGTCCGTGTCTCGAGACCCGTGGACAGGGCCATCATCGCCCTCATTTCTCTTTCCTGGGCGCTTTTTCAACTCTCGCTACCGCGTATTATCATACTCGACAGCACCACGGTGAGGGCGGTGCACCTTGCATTTGCCAGCGCGCTGGTGTATCTGAGCTTTCCTATGCTGAAGAGCAGGAGCAAAGACATCCGGTTCCTGCACTCCCTGAGCAAAATCCCCGCCATAGATTACGTGCTGGCAGTTGCGGCGGCGCTTGCAGCGCTCTACATCGTATTTGACTGGGAAGGTATATCCCTTCGGGCGGGCAGACCGATACTGCGCGACATCATTGTCAGCGTGGCGGTGATTTTCTTTGTTCTCGAGGCAGCCAGACGGAGCATCGGCATCCCGATGGTCATCATTGCCATTCTTTTCACCCTCTATGCGTTCCTGGGGCCTCATCTGCCGTACTTCATGGCGTATCGCGGCGTGTCCGTTACCAAGTACCTGAGCCAGATTGTCCTTTCTACGGAAGGAATCTACGGCATTCCGTTGGACGTGTCGGCGCAGACGGTCTTCCTTTTTGTGCTCTTTGGTGCACTGCTCGAACGCTTTGGGGCCGGACAGTTTTTTAACGATCTTGCCATTTCACTTCTCGGCCGCTACAAGGGTGGACCTGCTAAGGCTTCCGTTGTCTCCAGCGGCCTCACCGGACTCGTCTCAGGATCCAGCATTGCGAACGTGGTTACAACCGGCACATTTACCATTCCGCTCATGAAAAAGGTTGGGTATCCTGCTAAAACGGCCGCAGCTACCGAAGTGGCGGCAAGCACCAACGGGCAGCTTATGCCGCCCATCATGGGAGCGGCCGCGTTTATCATTGCTGAATACCTTGGCAAGGGCTACCTCGAAGTAGTGCGCGCAGCGTTCCTTCCCGCCTTTGTTTCCTACCTGGCACTCTTCTACATTACTCACCTTGAAGCGTCAAAACTTGGGATGGCAGGATTGCCGCGTGAGGAGGTGCCGTCTTTCCGAAAGGTTCTGGCCGGTGGGTTCTATCATCTCATTCCGCTTGTTATTCTTATTTACGAGCTTGCCGTGTTGCGCCACACTCCAAACCTCTCCGTGTTCAATGCCATCCTCGTGCTTTTTGCAGTGGTCGTAATACGTGAAACAATCACCGCACTTCGCACTAAGAAACGCTTTCTGGTATCCGCCTGGGAAACACTGAGCACTATCGGGGAAGGGATGATCTTTGGCACCAAGAACATGGTGCCGGTGGCCATGGCAACCGCCACCGCAGGAATCATAGTCGGGATTGTGAACATGGGAATCGGCAGCATGATCGTCCAAATGGTAGAGCATCTCTCCATGGGGAACGTCTTTCTGCTCCTGCTCATCACCGCCATCGTAAGTCTCATTATCGGTATGGGTCTTCCGACAACCGCCACCTATATCGTCATGGCGTCAATTACCGTGCCGGTTATTACAAAGCTCGGTGGTAACGTTGGGCTTGTCATCCCGGCAATTGCGGCACACCTGTTTTGTTTCTATTTTGGCATTTTAGCCGATGATACTCCGCCTGTCGGCCTGGCCGCGTACGCTGCCTCCGCCATTGCTGATTCAGATCCAATTGCAACCGGCATAAAGGGCTTCAGTTACGATCTGCGAACGGCTGTAATACCATTCATGTTCATCCTGAATGCGGAGTTGCTTCTCATTGGCGTGCACGGCGTCTTCCAGGTGCTCTTTGTTTTTGCCTCCGCCACGGTGGGGATGCTCGCGTTCACTAATCTGGTGCAGGGCTGGTTTATCACGCGCAATCACTGGCTGGAGTCACCGTTCTTTGTGCTTGTCTCGGTTGCGTGTTTCCTGCCCGGACGGACGGCGGAGTTTCTTGGCATTGCGCAGGATTGGAAGTACCTGGTCTACATCATCGGGTTTGCCATCTACGGCATGATATTTCTCTCACAACGGGGGCGCATTTCTCGTGACGGGACAGGAGCGGCAACCGCGTGAGGCGTTCAGGTAACGGAGAGGAAGGTGCGGTTGCCATCCGGACGTGTCTGGATGCGCTATCGACCTCTCCCACGCTTGCAATGAATGAGCGCGTTCAACAAAAGCGGGCAGAGGGGGAAACTGTCTACCACCTTGGGTTTGGAGAATCCCCCTTTCCCGTGCATCCGCTTATTGCCGAACGCGTGGCAACCTACATTCAGAAAAACGCCTATCTGCCGGCACTCGGTCTGCCTGAACTGCGCCGC
>Ga0102944_1001360_pt1 | contig 16295 bp, 14 predicted proteins | sample SalPonD_shore_MG_FD_78172 | JGI IMG/M metagenome (GOLD analysis project Ga0102944, IMG submission 78172) | Salt pond soil microbial communities from South San Francisco under conditions of wetland restoration - Salt Pond MetaG... | ecosystem: Environmental > Aquatic > Marine > Intertidal zone >...
CCCTCAATTCCGAGACGGCGTCTAACAGCCCGGAGCATGAGTAAATTCCAAAGCAGGGCACAGAAGAGTGTCGCACAAGCCGCACCAGTCATGCCGAAACCCGGGATAAGAAGTAGCGCAAGCAGAAGTTTAGCGGCTACAGCAAGCCCCATGATGCTCGCCGCATCGTACTGATACCCCGTCATCGTCAGCAGAAATAGCACAGGTCCGAAGATTGCACCGAGCAACTGTGTCACGACAAGCAACAAAAGCGGGACATATCCGGCTTCAAATTGAGGACCGAAAAGCGCAAGAAACCATGGGCCGAAAAACACGAGTGCTAGCGCAATCGGAATCGCAAACAACAAAACGCTGCCAACTGCGAATTTAACGACCCTCTGCAACTCGAGATGTTCTCCAGTTGCGTGCAAGCGAGCAATGAGCGGTGCGACAGCAGCATTGGCAGCGGCGACGGCAAAAAGTATTACCTCAGCCAAACGGTTAGCGGCAGCATAGATGCCTGCTTGGTCGGTGTCGGCAAGCATGCCGAGTAGCACGATGTCGATGCGACTACTCTCGATGAGACCCAGGCCAACAATGGCAAACAGCGGTAGTGCAACAACGAACCATTCTCGGTCATGATAAAGCGCTGCATGCTCCTGCACTGCGCTCGGCAACTGTCGATGCAGCCAGACGTTACCGACGACAAAGGCCACGGCAATGGCCATAAGGTTGAAAGCCAGCGCCGTCGCCGCATTGAGATCTACGGCGCCGAGTGCAGCGCCACCCATGAAGAGCAATAGCAAAGCTGGTCGTAAAATGAACTCGGGAAAGAGAGCCTGAACAATCTGTTGCAATCCGCGCAAAACTGTTTGGCGCAACCCTGCAAGCACCTGAAGAGGCAGACTTGGAAGTGCCACAACAAAGGCGGCAATTAAGGCCATCGCAAGACTTCCACGCAACGTTAGCAAGGCAAGCGCGACGAGAACCGCAAGCGTTAGCGTAGCGACAAGTGACCAGCGTGACGTGCGCCGCAAAAGACCACGCAGGTTACCCCACTCCTTACGGGCGACATAGGCTGGCACATAGCGCAACAGCACATGGTTAAGGCCGAGGGTCCCAACAAGGACGAGAGCAAACATCCAGGCGATTACTGTCGCGTAATACCCAAACTGTTCAACACCAAGCAGGCGTGCGAGTACAACTTCGGAAAGCAATATGAGCATTGCACCGGTTCCCTGAATGAGGAAGGCGCTCATCCCACCCCGTGCCAACATGCGAACCGGGCTTTCACCCCGAAACAATTCGGTCAGGCGCAACTACGTATCACCGCATCGATTCAGCGACATCGAAAGCCATTGACTTCATATGCTTCTGTTGCTGCTACCCCAATATTCATCATCAGGGCAGGATAGTCCGGTAATACTGCAACAGCGCGTCCGTCACCAATGAGGAGGAAAACTTGCTACATGCCCTAGCATATGCTGCATGGGCATAACTGTCCCGCATCGCCGGGGAATCGACGAACCTCGACATGCAGTCCGCCAAGCCATCCACATCGCCCGGTTCGTGCAAAAGCCCCGTAACCTCTTCGACCACGGCATCGGTAATTCCATAAATCCTAGAGGCCACAGCCGGAAGGCCTGTCGCTGCTGCCTCAACAATACTGGTTCCAAAACCCTCGCGGTAACTCGGCAAACAGAAAAGATCGGCAGCGGCCATGAATTGCTCAGGATATTCCGTATAACTGACAAAATGGAGCCTATCAGCGCACTCGGCGCACAATTCTTTCATCTCCTTCTGCAGGTTGCATTCGTCCGGCCCGACAACAAGTAAATGGGCGTCCGTACATCGCCTGCCCAGCTGACAAAATGCCTGCACAAGATCGAACATCCCCTTGTCCGGGGTCAACCTTCCGACGAAAAGAAAGACCACGTCATTCTCCACGATGCCAAACGACTTCCGGATCGAAGCTCGCTTCTGTGGATCAGGCCGGAAGCGCTGGATGTCCACACCGCAGATAGAGCCACTGGCAAGAACCCGAATTTTCTCGGGTTTGACGATGCCCTGCTCGATAAGAAAATCACGTTGAGAAGCGCTGTCAGCGAGCAGATGTGTCGCGCAAGTGGCCATCAATCGATCCATCGACCTGAGCAGCCATCGGAAAAATCCCTGTTGCGTAACCCAGACCTGCCCAGTAAAGGTATGCAACCTTACGGGAATCCGAACCAAAACTCCGGCCAGCGTCGCCAGAAGGCCTGCCTTCGGTGTAACCGAATGAACGATGTCGAATCTTTCACGGTGAAAAAGACAAATCAATTGCATCAGTACTTTCAAATCCTGCCAAGGGGCGATTTTCCGGACAATCTTCAGTGGAAACACACTCCCGTCGATGCCGGCTTCCCGCAAAGAGTTTGGATTGTCGGTATTGGTGATAATACTGACATCATACTGGTCATGTGATACGGAAATCTGTTCCTTAAGGAAGGCCTTCACAGTCATTTCGCAAGCCACAACAAAGCACAATTTCTTTTTGCGGGACTGGTTGGACATCAGTTAACCTTTGCAAAACGGCGGATCGACACAATCAGCAGCCGTCTCAGCCACTTCACCAAGGAATAGATTGAAAGGGCGGTAGCATGCAGTCCATGAATACACCGCTGTTGCTTAAGCCGTTTGTAATTATCCAATTCAGCTAACTCCATGGCCCACAAATGGCTGCTCAACCCCGAGTCGCCATATGTTGCCTTGTGCAACTCCGCTAGAACGACTTCCAGACGCACAACCTGATAGCCACTACAAACGACTTGTTGCCAGAGAAAAAAGTCTTCGGCATATGCTTTCCCAGCCTGAAATCGTAATGGAATCTCTGACCTGATCATTACTGATGGCGTCGAAAAAGGGTTTCTAAGCAAGATGTGCTTCTTGTTGATTGGTGTGACTTCATATTGTGCAGGAACTTCCCCCACCAGAGGCCTTTCGGGGTTCGCACAAACATGCCCGCTTAATGCCACATCCGGATGCGCCTGCATCCATTCAAACTGAACATACAACTTCTCGGGGTGCCATGAGTCGTCAGCATCAAGAAAAGCCACATACGGTTGATTGGCCCGATCCCATCCTGCATTTCTTGCCGCAGATGGACCACCATTTTTCTCCAGAACAACAACCTCGATAGCCAATTCACTAGCATATCTTTGCTCCAGCTCATGAAGTGTGGCCAATGTTCTTCCCTCGTCGGCACTGGCATCATCGACCAAAATCAGTTCCGCGGGTCTCGCAACTTGGTTCACAACGGACTGCACAGCCCGCTCGATTGTATCCGAACAGCAATAGCAGGGGATAATCGTACTGACAGGCACCGCACCCCGCGTCATCTATCACCCTCCTCCCTCAGATCGCTTGATCCCTTTCAGGATCACGGCCAAGAAAACGATACCAATCCCAATGGCCGCGAAGTTTCTGGCGGAACACACGCATGCCATCATCGCCGAGAATCGTCGTGCGACCGAGCAGCAGGCGATCCCGTCCAGAACCATTAATGGCCGGATAACTGCATTCAGCAAGAGTATAGCCTGCACGATCCACGGCGCGACGCACCCGTCCATCAACTGCCCCGTAGGGATAGGCCATGGTGGTCACCTCACGGCCAATCACATCCTCCAACCATGCACGGCTTGATTCAAGCTCCTCCCTTAAACGACGATCGTCGCAATTAGTCAACGGAACATGAGTCGCACCATGCGCGCCGATAGTCGCCCCGGGAATCTCAGCTAACTTTCGCAGTTCGTCAGGCGTCAGAAATCCCGGATGGCCTTCCCGTAGCAATCCGGAAGAGACATATACCGTAAACGGCAACTCCCGCTCAGCCAATAAAGGGGCGGCCACAAGCAGATTGTCCCGATATCCGTCATCGAATGTGATGGCAACGCCTCCGTCCACTCCAACGGTGGCCCCAACTGCCAACGGCACAGTATAATCATGAAACTCGGTCGCCAGAAGGTCCATATGTCGACGAAACAGCCCCGGCGAAATCGAAAAGATACCAAGCTGATCTCCCAGCGCATCAGACCCGACCGCATGGTAAGCAAGAATGCGTAGTCCTGTTACAGAAGCAGTCACAGGGTGTGCATTGGAGACGGCCTCCGCGATCGAACGACTGACGAACCTGCGAAGGTTCACCTTCGTACCAGCCAAACAACCCTCTTCATACCCGTCCACCTTTTTTCAAGATTGCCAGATTCATGCCGACACGCAGCATTTCGGAGGAGGCGCCTTCCCACTCGCCGAGATATTCGGTGATTTGACCCCCAAAGCCGCGCTTGAAATGATTGACGCCTTCCGCGGCCGGCGTAACCGGATCCAGTCCGCCGAAGTCGAAATGTTCGATTCCCTTCTTCTGCAACACGGGAATCAGTTGCACGATCATGGCATAGGCAGCACTCACCTTGCGACCTTCGTTGCCGGTTGCTGCAACCATATAAATCGCGCGTTTGCCAAAATCGAACGTCAGGCAGGAGGTTACCGGCTCTTCGTCGATGTACCCCGTGAGAATCGTCATGCCATCCGGGTCCAGGGCATCCCGCAGCTTGATCAGTTCTTCTTCACTCGTGGCAATGGAATGCATGTTCTTGTTGGTCACCATCTCCCGGTGCACCAGTACCAGCGCCGCGATATCCTCGTCACTGCTGCCCGCTCTCCACTGCAGCGGCGCCTTGGCGGCTTTCCTGGCATAATAGCGATGCTTCGATGTCATGCGGGACAAAAGATCGTCGCCGACCTCGTTCAGGTCCATATGAATGGTGAAACCACTGTTCAGCTTGTAGAAGGGACGGCGGCAGGCTTGGTTGAAGCCATAGGCGAGTCCCGAATCATGGGGGAGATGGCTGTGAAAGCGGACCAGCACACGCGGATACTTCTCATGCATGATTTGCAGCAGCCCGGCCAGATCCTTGCCCAGCGGCTCGGAGCCGGCCCTCCCGAATTGCAGCACAGGTCCGCCCGCGGCCCATGCCATGCCCAGCCCCATCGGCAGCAGCTTGAGCAGTAGCTGGACCATGCCTACCACCTGGCCATCCTTATTCCGGGCCACAAAGCGCAATGGCTGCCAGCCGGCCTTGCGCTTGTATTCACCCCATCCGTACGACTGAAATACCGTATAATCACGGGCATCTACTAAAAGTCCGTTCCATTTATCAGCGGTAACATCTGTGTCGTCCAAAAGATCCCACTTGATCATAAAATCAAACTCCAGGCTCGAATACATTCTACAGTCAAAACAACCTCAATCCTTACTTAGAAATGAACATTTATTTATCAGAAAAAACAGCTAATTGAGACTCTCGTAAGCACGAATCAATAAATCCCGCTCTTTAATTCTTAACCACTAGAGCCTCTCGTTCCAACACGTTTTTTTGAACTTCGACCTATTGTTCTTTTTAACAACAAAGCAACAATCATTTCAAATAAATAGTTATTCCCCCACATTTCCACCCCTGAATAATGTAGTGCCGGGAACATAAAAGAAAAGCTGGCCACGAACAAAGGTACATTCGCATCCAAATGCCATTTTCTTCTCAGAACAAGGAAGAAGGGGATAAAAAAGAAGAAAATCCATGGCAGGCATACCAACAAGCCGTTTTCTACAACAAATGTAAGGGCATGAAATTCACCCGGATTACAGTGCCCTGTAACAGATTCATGTGGAATTCCAAAATACAAAGAGGATGCCTTACATCCACTAAAATCAGAAAGCCATCCAGATGCGGCAGTGATGATCTCTCCCCGATAAAAATATGCACCAAATCTGTCATAAATTGGCGTAAACTTTAATGCACCGACAGCAATGAGAAGCCAGCCTAAAATTATTCCTACTTGAGACTTCAAGGACCATTTTTTACGAATAAGCAAAGAAATCGACAATGTAGCGAGCGCAGCGCCGATTAAGAGGATAAAGCTGTCGTCAAGAAAGACCGTGGTCAATGCAAGGAGAACCAGCACATAATACCTAATCTTCTTATAACGGGTATACAAAATACACTTTGCTAAAAAATAGGAATATCCACAGAGTGACAAAAGGCCTGAAATTGCCCCGAGACCCATGAACGTATTTATCCTTATTTTTTTGGGTCCAAAATTTCCGGCAAGCCAGAAATGAATATCATGTGCGGAATAAAGACCGCTTTTCAACAGAAGAAACTCCATTGAGGTTAATAAAAAAGCAATCAAAACAGCCCACTCGAGAGTTCTATCCAATAACCAAACCAACGCCCTCTCACTCAACAAGTAATAAAGAATGGCAGGAAAAACAATCGATACCGTGATACCAGCCAGTCTATAAACTTCTATATCATCATCACCAACAAGGTATGAATACCCCAAGCAAGCAAAGCACAGAACAGATATCAATGTAACAGCCCAGACAGAACGCATATCTTTTTTGGAGTGAAAGATGTATGTTCCCGCAAACCACCCGACAACAAAAAGCAGCGGCAACGCTGAAGCAAACGGTGACATAAACGGCACTGCCAAAGCAGCTGTAACAGGCACCCGAAACAAACAAATGAGCAGTAATATGGCAAGAAAAGGAAGAAGCCAGACTTGGCTGTCTTCTTCCTTTCGAATTACTACCTTCGTGAAGGCATCAGCCTGAATAATAGGTTCCCTTGCGCTCATAAATAAACATACTCCCGAAATGGATGAAATCCATCAACCATGCAAGCTATCGATATAGCGCAAATGAACTATACGCTGATAAACGTGCTGTTTTTTTTGCTCGATCGGATCCCTGACACGCAATCAGTCGCTGACCGTACAGCCGCACAAGCGTTGAATATCTCTACCAAATGAAGTTCACGAGATAAATCGAGCGATAGAACTTCCTGGCATGATTCCGGATGTCGGAAGGAAGCTCAGGCCATGGAAATGCATCGAGATAATTTCGCTTCAAAGCGCTTTGGATGCGCGCAAAACAGTCCGGGGAGGCATAAAAGGGCAGCCCGTAGGGCACAACATGTTCCGGAAGCGAAGAAAACAGGGGCTCCCCGCCCAACTCGCGAATCAGCGGTGACAGACCATTAAAAAGCGCACGACGACGCGAGTCCTCGCATGCCGTATCCACCCGGTTCAACAGGCCGGGTAGCTGGCCAGCCGGAGCTGGATCTTCCGGCATATGCCACTCCGGATCCTCTTCGGATACCGCGCCCTCGCTGCGGACTACCCGCCTGCTTCGCTCCAGTTCGATCAACCTGTAAAGCAGCCACGTCAAATGCCAGTCGGCCAGCCGGCGCAGCACCTTTTTGACCCGGAACAGTTTCGGCTCCGGATCGTCACGAAACGGCAGTTGGGCCTGAGGAGAAGATACCCGCTCCGGCCGGTTCAGAGCCAATCCGCTGCCATTCACGATCGGCAGGGATTTTCTGAAGCTGAAAACACCGAGATCGCCTCGTGTTCCCAGATATCGGCCCTGATAATCGCGGCTAAGGAAACCGTGGGCGTTATCCTCGATCAGTACCGCTCCGTTTTTGCCGCAATAGGCTTCAAAAGGCTCAAGGTCCTGGGGAAAGCCGAAGTAGTTCACGGCCACGATCGCCCGGGCTGCGGGCAGGGCATCGGGGCGAACCGCCATTCGCAATGCGCGATCCACCGGGTAATAGGCGATACCGGTCCCCAGCGCATGTGCGGCCGCAAGCGTTTCCCGACAGATGTATTCCGGAAGGAGAACCACATCCCCCTCCCCGACATTCGCCATCCTCAGCGCCTCGTACAGGGCATGGCGCCCATAGGCGAAAAAACGGAAACGGTCATCGATATACGGGAAGGATGTATTCGATTCCGCAAGCGGCCTGCAGCCGGCATAAAGCGTGGAGGCAAGCCTTTTCAATGATCTACTCATGCCCGGCAAGTCCGGTCGGCAACACTTCCCCACGCGTTTTCAAGGCCCGTGCAGCCTGGGAAGCCGGCCAGCAGGCAATCAATGCCGCTTTGGCCAGCCCACCGAAACCACCGACCTTGAGAAAATGGCGCACAAGTAGCCCCTTTCGACCCTTGAGCCATGCATCCCTTGCCTCGGCCAGCTCAATCCCGTCGACAAGCTGCTCGATCTCGTATGCATACTCCCGGTCGAAACCGGGGTATCGCCGACGATAATCATCCAGCATCAATTCGGTCTCCTCTCTCAAAAGGTGAGGATTCCTGAATGTCCAGCTTGAGGCGTGCACGCGCCACTTCGCCAGCGGCTCCGCAACCCCGGCGAGTTGCCAGCGATAACCGATCCGCCGGAAAAGGTCCGCCTCCTCGATCATATTGAAGCGGGGATCGAACCACAGCGACTGTTCTTCAATGGCACTGCGGCGCACCACAACTGTCTCCATGGAGAGAAAATAGCGCCCGAGCAGGGTCCGGAAGCATTCACCCTCGCAGGGAAGTTCACCGCCATAACAGGGACGCTCATCCCCCGCCTCGTTGAAAAAGATGGTATCGGAATAGACAAGCCCCACCTCCTCCCTGTCGAACAGGGGGATCTGGCGGGAAAGCTTTTCCGGAAACCAGATATCGTCACAATCAAGAAAGGCGATCAGTTCCCCGCTTGCCTGCTCGATGGCAAGGTTTCGGGCCTCGCCAAGCGGCGTGAACGAATCCGCGAGGAAGTAACGAATACGGGAATCTCTGTACCCCTGCACCACGCTGGCGGTCTCATCCTCCGATCGATTATCCCAGAAAACAATCTCCCAGTTCTGATACTGCTGCCTGAGCACCGAATCGATGGCAGTCGCCACGAACCCGGCGACGTTATAGCCGTTCATAATGATGCTGACCAGTGGTTCCATCATGTCAGCTCCTCGATCAATGCCGTCACCACCGTATCGATATCCTCTTCTTCAAGATCGGGATGCAGCGGGAGCGTCAGAAGCTCCGGATACACCGTGTCCGTCACCGGCAGCGGCCGCGCTTCGGGCGCGGTAAAAAAGCTCAGTGCATGATTGGGAAAATAGTGCACACCCGTTTCGATCCCGCGTTTGCGCAGACGTTTCCGAAGCCCCTCCCGATCGGACAGGCCTTTGATCCGGACAGGAAAGATATGCGGCACAGTATCGATGAAGTCGGACATCACCGGCCGGATTCCGGGAGCCCCGGACAATCGCCCGACATATCGTTGCGCCAGCAGCTTGCGCCGGGACAGCAAAGTCTCCTTGCGCTGCAACTGCTCCAGACCGATGGCGGCCATGATTTCGCTCATGTGATAACGCCAGCCCTGGGCCGTAACGTCGAAATCCCAGCTCCTGCCTCCGGCATAGCGCCGCTCGGTGTCGCGCTCCACCCCCAGAAGGCGTGCGTCACGCACACGGGCGAGCAACGCTTCATCATCGCTCACGATACAACCGCCTTCACCGGAGGTGATATTCTTGATGCCGTCGAAGCTGAAACAGGCCACGTCTCCGAAACCGCCCACGCGTCGGTCGCGATGCACGGAACCGAACGCATGCGCTGCATCCTCGATCACCCGCAGGTCGTGCCTGTCAGCAAAGCGGTAAATCTCGTCCAGCATACCTGTATGGCCACCGTAATGGACCGGCATGATCGCCCTGGTTCGGGGGCTTAACCGATGTTCGGCATCACGCCAGTCCAGCGTCAGCGTTTCAGACTCGACATCACAGGCCACCGGCATGGCTCCCGTAGCGGAGATAGCCTGGAAGCTGGCCACATAGGTCAACGATTGCACCAGCACCTCATCGCCCGGCCCGACTCCGGCTGCCTGCAGAGCCAGGTGCAATGCCGCGGTGCCATTCACCACACAGGCCACAGGGCGCCCGAAATAATCGCTCAGCGCCTCTTCAAATCGTTGCACCTCAGAACCCATCCCCAGGAATTCACGGTCCAGCACGGCCTGCACGGCTTCTTTTTCGACATCGGAAAGGCAGGATTTCGACAAACGAATCAATCGCTGCGAAATCACTTCCGCCACGGCGCCTCTCCTTTCTGCCACAGGGATTCGAGAAGATCGCGGTCCCGCTTAGTATCCATGCACTGCCAGAAGCCTTCATGCTGATAAGCCATCAACTCACCCATGGCGGCGACCTTCTCGAGCGGCTCACGCTCCAGCACGGTCTCATCCCCATCGATCAGGTCGAAAAACTCCGGCTCGATCACAAAATAACCACCATTGATCCAGCCTTGGACGGTCTGAGGCTTCTCCCGGAATGATTTGACATGTGAACTCTCCATCTCCAGCTCACCGAACCGCGCTCCCGGATGCACGGCTGAAACAGTCACCATCTTGCCATGGCTGCGGTGAAAACGGACCAGATCGTCAATGTCGACATCCGCCAACCCGTCGCCATAGGTCAGCAGAAAAGGCTCATTGCCTACAAACGACCGCAGGCGTTTGACCCGCCCGCCGGTCATCGACTCCAGCCCCGTATGCACCAGCGTGACCCGCCAGTCGGTATCGTCGGTCTGATGAGGTTGGACCGCCCCCGTGAACAGATCCACGGTAAAGTCGGCGTTTAGAGAGCGGTAATGCAGGAAATACTCCTTGATCACCTCCGCCTTGTAACCGAGCGCGAGATAAAAATCCTTGTGCCCGAAGTGCGCATAGGTCCGCATGATATGCCAAAGAATGGGACGCCCGCCGATTGAAACCATCGGTTTGGGAATCGTCTCGGTATATTCGGAGAGACGGGTGCCGTAGCCCCCCGCAAGAATGATCACCTTCAACCTATCCCTCCCAGCCGAAGCGGATCTCCTCCACTCCCTTGCGTTCAACCTCGTCCGGATCATGCGGAATATCGGCGACATTCAACAACAGGCTGCCCGATGATGCCACCCCCTGAAAGCCGAACCAGAGGCCAGGAGGCACCGTCAAGCGGACATAGTGTTCTTCACCGATTACAATTTCACGCTGTGCCCCGGCTTCATCGACGAATACGAACCGCACCTGTCCCGTAGGAACCACCAGATTCAACGTCATGCGCGTATGCCGTTTCCACGCCTTGACCGTGCCATGCTCAATCATGGAAAAGTAGGCTTCACCGAAGTCGACATAACCCGGGTCCGTGCACTTCATGGCATGCAGGACATCACCCCCCTCCACCGCAATACGTCGAAGGGGGGTGATTCGAATATCCTCCACCGTTATTGCGCCCATGCCCATGCTAGCTCCTGCTCGCGGGCCCGCGCCATATACGCGGAAATCTGCCGCAACGAGAAATCGGCAATCGACGCATCGGAATGCTCATAGTAGTGGCGATACCACAGCACCGTTTCACGCACGGTTGCCCTGAAGTCCCACACCGCCTGCCAACGCAGATGATGCAGGGCCTTGTCGCAGTTCAGCTTGAGCAGGCCGGATTCATAGGGTCCGCCGTATTGGGCCGAGACATCCTCCCAACGTACCTGATCCCAGTAGACGGCCATCTCCTCGACCAGTTCACCCACGGTATGGTTTTGCTGGGCCGGTGGACCAAAGTTGAAGGGTTCGCCATGAAAGGATGCATCCCGGTGTAACGCCACGGCTAGGTTCAGATAGCCGCTCAGTGGCTCCAGGACATGCTGCCACGGTCTTGTCGCCAGCGGATTGCGCAACGGCACACTTTCTCCGGAGCCCCAGGCACGCACACAGTCCGGCACGATCCGGTCCTCCGCCCAGTCGCCGCCTCCGATGACATTGCCAGCTCGGCCAACACCGATCCGGATCTTGCCATCCTGCGGAAAATACGAACGCACATAGGAGCGAATCGCCAATTCCGCCGCCCCTTTGGAAGCGCTGTAGGGATCAGGGCCGCCGAGCCGATCGGTCTCGCGATAGCCCCAGACCCATTCGACATTGTCATAACACTTGTCACTGGTAATCAGCACGGCCACGCAATGGCGATCCAGCGCGCGCAGGGCCTCCAGCACATTCACGGTCCCCATCGTATTGGTCTGCCAGGTATCAACCGGCTCGGTATATGAACGCCGGACCAGCGGTTGAGCGGCGAGATGGAAGACAAAATCCGGAGCGACTTCGGCCACCAACCCCTTCAATCCTTCGGCATCGCGAATATCGAGCCGGTGATCTTCCAGCCGCTCGCCAAGATGGCCGGCGGCAAAATGGGAAGGCCGGGTTGGAATATCGTCGGATACACCCACGACCCTGGCTCCAAGTTGGGTCAGCCACAGGCTCAGCCATGAGCCTTTGAAGCCGGTATGCCCCGTCACGAGGACGGTTCTATCTGCAAATGTCTCTTTTAACATCTCACTCACTTCTCACGCTCCCCATGCCGAAGCTGAATCACAAAACTTGAACTACTGACCGGGTAGAACCATTGGCCGACGAATCCAAACAGAGTGGCGAAAAACGGAAACGTTTTTTTAAATGGCGCATGACCGGCATGATCAAAATAACGGCGTCGAACCACCCGAAGTCCGGAAGGAATGAACCGCCGGACCTCTTTCCAGTCTCTCATCCAGCCGGTCTGTTTTAATGATTGTGCTGCCCCGCTTCTTCCAAGAAACAGGCGCAGCCTGCTCACCGGACTGATATTTGCCGCCGTGCCAATGACTGTCACCCCTTCGGGTTTGGTGTGATCCGCAAGAAGCTGGACATAGGCAGCCACCGACTCATCCGGAATGCAATAAATCACGGCATTAGAATATACGATATCAAACCGCCCGAGTGCAGCTTCTCTCAAATCAAGATTCCTGAAGGTGATATTTTTCAACCCCAGTTCCTCGACCACCTGATTCATCCCTTCGATGTAGGGGGCATTATCAATCGCTGTGATTTGTACGTCGGGATGACGCATCGCCAGCCAGATTTCCTGCTCGCCCCCGCCACAACCGACACTAAGCAGGCTCTCGGCTCGAGGATGAGAGGCCAGAAACCGGTCGGCATCCCCAATGGCATGTTGCTTCAGTCGGCGATGTCGATAAGGCAGGTTTGCCAATACAGGGTTCTGAATAAACGCCTCTGCCTCAAGGGCTTTACAGGCATTAATCTCATCATCCGTCCATGGGCGCTCCAGCCAGCCGGAATCATCGACCCGATCGGGAAAAAGCTTCCGGGCCGCTTCGAGATGCGCATCTGAATAGAGTTTATGTTTCATGCATCTCCCGCCACATGTGCTTTAAGCGATGCCACCAGAGCTTCTCCCCATGCCTCCCCGACATTGCATGGAAGATTGATCATGTTCGGCCCGACTCTTTCGGAAACAGGGCACATGCCGGATTGATAACCGAATCGCTCCAAAGGTTCGGTCGTAGCCACGACCGGCTGCATGAACCAGGTCCAGGAGAGGTCCAGCACCTCTTTCAGGCTCTCGCGTATCTGTTTCGCCTCTTCATCAGCCCAGGCCAGACGCAGCGGCACAATATCACGAGCCGAATCGTGGTAAGCGACAGGCAGGCGTACGCCACCCTCTTCCTCAACAAACCGGCTCAACTGCCCCAGCAATGCCTTCCGATGCCGGACCGTCGCCGGCCAGCGTTCCAGCTCCCGCTCACCGATAGCGGCCAGAAAGGCGGGCATCCGGGCCGGGTAGGCATAGCTGTCCGAAAAGGCGGTACCGAAATCCTCGTCGGCAAACGGGTGTGCTCCATGACTCAGACGCGCCCGCAATGCAGCAGTCAGCCGCATGCGTCCGTAACGATCCGGTCGACAGTATTTACGCTCGAACAGCAACTGATCCCACAGGGCCTGCTGTTTCTCCATTGAAAACTCGCCGCTCTCGTGCTGAATCTTTTTCAGCCCTGTATAGAGTTCACGATCCCGGGTGTAGACCAGCCCGCCGGTCATGGTATTCAGTGGTTTGCTGTGGTCCGTGGAGAAGATCGCCGCATCACCGAAATTACCGCATACAACGCCATGGATCGAGGAGCCGAGCGTCAGGGCACAGTCTTCGACAAGAAGTACCCCCCGCTCCCGTGCCAGCTCGGCAATCGGCTCGATATCGCAAGGGATACCGAAGGAGTGCTGGGCGACAATCACGCGTGTGTGCGATGTAAGCACCCGGAGAATCGCAGTGGCGGAGGAACCAAGGGTTTCGGGATCGATATCGGCATAGACCGGCCGCGCCCCGATCCTCAGGATCGCATTGGCCATAACGGAACAGGTTGCGCCCTGCAGAACGACCTCATCGCCTTCCCGGAGGCCGAACAGCTTCAACGCTGCATAAAATCCCATACGCCCGGCCGCGAAGCTGACCGCATCACCGTCGCCGACCAGTCGCGCAAAGCCCCGTTCGAAACGCTCGACTGTCTGCGCATCCTCGCGACCGATCCCTGCTTCCAGTTGGGCAAGATCGTGGTCCGTAAGGTAATCATGCCCGCGGACAAAACCGAAGCGGGGGCTGGTGCGCCACTCCCGCCAGGCCTGCCGAAGCGTATGCAGGTAGCGACTAACGCCCATGAAAAACCCGCACATAGTGGTCGGTCATGCTCGCCGAACTGAACTTTTGTTCCATGCGCTGGCGGCCGGCCTTGCCCATCTGCTGCCTCAGGTCGGCATCACCGAGAAGACGATCCAGACACTTGCCGAGCGCCTGCGCATCGCCGGCCGGCACGACAAAGCCGGTCTCCTGATCCGCCACAACCTCCTTCATGCCTCCGAAATCGGAGCAGATGACCGGAATACCGTCACGCATCGCCTCGACGATCACCATACCGAAACTCTCGAAATTGAGCGACGGCAACACCAGCACATCGATCCAGCGATACAGCTCCTGCACATCGTCCCGAAAGCCGAGGAAGTGGACCGGATGCGTGACTTGTGCCGCCGCCTCACGCAACTCTTCGGTATATTCATCATCACCGTTGCCGATCAGCACCAGTTCACCCTCGGCCTTCACCCCGGCCAGTGCTTCCACCAGGACATGTACGCCCTTTCTCGGATGCAATTCGCCGACAAAACCGATGGTCGGATGCTGCTTCCCCCACGGTGCCCCGGAGGTCTCGCTGCCACTTACCGGAGGCTGCTCCGATATCCCGTTATAAATGACCTCAAGGGAGCGACCGAACCCGGCCTCCTGCTCCAGGCTCTGCCGGCAGGCGTTGGAAACCGTGACAATCCGTGTCGCCAGACGTCCGCTCAGCGTGCGGCTCAGGGCGTCCATCGCCTTTCTTGCCATCCCCGTCGGTACCAGTGGCGTGTTATGAATAACCAGAACCCGCTCCGGTACGCCGGCCAACGCGCCCGCATAGATACTCCAGCGATTGAGCATCCCGCCCGGCCAGCCGCCGTTGTGGCTGAGAATCCCGTCGATTCCCTGCCGTTTCATCCAGAACGCCATCCAGACAAGCAGCAAAAGCGACTGAATCAGGGTCACCGGAATCAAACCGATTCGCAGAATGATACGAACAGGGCGAGCCATGCGAAGAAGCGCGGCATTCAGATTATCACTCATCAGCCAGGCCGGGATCCGCTGGAGGTCGATCTGATTTTTGCCCTGTAGCTGCTGCCGAAGATGGCTTCCCGCCCAGTGGGTCGGATTCATCAAAACCGTGATCCGGTCCGACTCCGGCCAGCCCTTGCACAACTGGCCCAGCACCGTGACCACGCCACTGGGAATTTTGCCCAGCTCCTGGGTAACAAACAGCAAATGCATCGCTTACGCAGCCGTTTTGCGGAACAGTACCGTGTATCCTTCGGTCCAGGCATCCGGGTTGCGTTCACACATGCGCCTCTTCATCGAATCCGGAATCAACCGATTCAATCTTCCGGCACAGAAAAAATAGTGGCTCATATCGTGCACCATTTCGAAACCGTATTGTCCGAACAGCCGGCACAAATCGTGCATGGTAAAGAACCGGATATGAGGGAACTCCCAGCGTGCGGCATCCGGAAAATAGTCGAAGGGATCGATGGTATTGCGCATCAACAGACGCACCCGTCCCAGTAGCGGAAAATGATTGGGCACATGAATCAGGGCATAGCCACCATCACGCACGATGCGGGACATCTCGGCCACCAGGTTCTCGGGATGAAGCAGATGCTCCAGCACATCCTTGTTCAACACCATGTCAAACGACCGATCCTCAAATGGCAATGAATCCAGAGAAAAATCATGGATCAAATGCAGCTCATCAAACCCGCGGGCTTTTGCCTGTTCAAGCGCATATTGACTGCCATCCACACCCGCGAGCCTGCACGCCTGCCACTGCTTGATAACGCTACTGAACACGCCGTTGCCACAGCCTATGTCGCAAATACCTTCAAGCGTCTCAGCCTGATCAAACGCCTCTTTCAATACGGGGGTGTAATAGTTTTCTTCCGGATCGGCCTGAATTTCATCAATATAACGATCCGGGAAATGTTCCGGAGAAGGACTATTCATATACAG
>Ga0102944_1001362_pt1 | contig 16294 bp, 10 predicted proteins | sample SalPonD_shore_MG_FD_78172 | JGI IMG/M metagenome (GOLD analysis project Ga0102944, IMG submission 78172) | Salt pond soil microbial communities from South San Francisco under conditions of wetland restoration - Salt Pond MetaG... | ecosystem: Environmental > Aquatic > Marine > Intertidal zone >...
CTGCGCCCTCGGGCACCTGGATGCTGGAGCCCTCGAAGTCGTTGCCGACGGGCTGGACCTTGCCGCCCAGGCAGTTGCCCAGGAACGACTCGGCCACCGCGTTGAAGGCCAGCCGGTTTTCCGGGCGTGCGAAGCCGTGGCCCTCGTCCGGGAACAGCACGTAGGTTACCGGGATGCCCTTGTCCTCCATGGCCTTGACGATCTGATCGCTCTCGGCCTGCTTCACGCGGGGGTCGTTGGCGCCCTGCCCGATCAGCAGGGGTTTCCTGATCGCCCCGGCGCGGGTCAGCGGCGAGCGCTCCGTGAGCAGCTCCTTGCCAGCCTCGGTGCGAGGGTCGCCGACTCGCGTGGCGAACAGGTCCATCATCGGCTTCCAGTAGGGCGGAATACTGTTGAGCAGGGTCACCAGGTTGGAAGGTCCGACGATGTCCACGCCGCAGGCGAACTCGTCCGGCGTGAACGTGAGTCCCACCAGCGTGGCGTAGCCGCCGTAGCTGCCACCCATGATCGCCACCTGGCCGGACGTGGTGACGTGCTCGTGCTCGGCCCATTGCACGGCATCAATCAGGTCGTCGTGCATTTTCGCGGCCCATTGCTTGTCGCCTGCATTGACGAAGTCCTTGCCGAGACCTGTGGAGCCCCGGTAATTCACGCTCAGCACCGCGTAGCCGCGATCGGCGAGCCACTGGTGGTACGGGTTGTAGCCCCACTCGTCCCGGGCCCAGGGACCGCCGTGAACGAACAGCACCATGGGCAGGGGGTCGCTCGGACGCCCGTCGTCATCGGGATCACTGCCGTAGGGAAGCGTGAGGTAGCTCACCAGGTTGAGCCCGTCGCGGGACTTGATCACCACCGGGTCCATCCCGGCCAGTTGCCTGTCCTGCAAGCCCGGGCGCGTGGTGAACAGGAACGAAGCCTGCTTTGCGTTGCGGTCGTATAGGTAGTAGGTGTAGGGCTTTTCGGCGAATTCGTAGCCCACCACCCACTCGGAGTCGTCCAGGGTGCGGCTGTGGATGTCCAGCTCGCCATCGGAGAAGTTGCTCAGGTAGGCGATGTCTTCCTTCACCGGGGCGCCCAGCGCGTCCCAGCCCTTCTTCAGATAGTCCACGGCGACTGCCTGTGGCTGGTGGCTGACCGGGTCCATGGTCACGTCGCTGACGTCGGCGCGTTCGTCCTCGTGAAGCACCTTCGACTTGCCAGTGGCCATGTCCATGGCAACGAGAGCGGCGGTGTTCCGGCCGCGGCTGTCCAGCATGTAAAAGGTATCGCCGGCGCTGTCGAAGCCGACGGGGCCGGTGGCCAGCGTGTCCTGCTGTTCCACCTTGAACCACGGCGTCCATTCCCCGGCATCGTTCTTTTTCAGGTACTGGATGCCACCGTCGGGTTGCATCTGCATCGCGACCCGGACGTTGTAGTCGTCGTCGGTGACGTAGCCCAGGAATCCCTGCTCGTTCTTCTCCACCAGTTCGCGGTCCCCGGTATCGATGTTGACCCGGTAGATGTCATGCAGGGACGGATCCCGGTCGTTCAGGCCCACCAGGATCTCATTTGGGTGCTTCGCGCTGACGTCCTGGATTTGCGCGTTGACACCCTCGATGGGCGTCAGGTCGTTTTCCTCGCCGGTGTCGATGTCCACGCTGTAGGCGCGCCAGTTTTCGTCACCGGCGCGGTCCTGCAGGTAGATGATGTGCTGGTTGTCGTAGGCCCAGAAATAGCGGCGGATGCCACGGCTCGTGTCGTGGGTGATCACCTTGGCCGATTCGGGGTCGGAGGCGGGGCTGACATAGACGTTCAGCACGTCCTTGTCCGGCGCCAGCCATCCCAGGTGCTTGCCGTCCGGGCTGAGCCGGGCCGTGCTGCGCTGGGGATTGCCGAACAGCAGCTCCCGCGGGATCAGTCCCTTGTCCTGGTTTGACGACACGGCGTTTTCCGACGCGACTGCCGGGGTGGATTGAGCCCTGGTCCCGTTCTCCTGCTCCGGCGACCGGCCGCAGGCCGCCACCAGCAACATTGCCAGCAGCGCCGGCCAGAGTGCCTTGGTGTTCCTCATGGGTTGCCCCCTCCAGATGTTGGCATCGCGAGTCGGCAAGTATAGGCGTGATCCGGGGGCCGCGCGCGGTCCGGCGCCGGCGCCGAAGCCGGCCGGCATCGAGCCCCCCCTTGATACAGATCAATTCGGCTTGGCACCATCGGCGTTAGCTTGTATCCGGCTTGGAATATCCAGAGACCCGGGAATGGCCTCCGTCGGCGCAAGGACAGGAAGAATGGGCGTTTTAAGGCGATCTCCGCGGTGCTCCCACGTGTCTCCCTGGACCCTGGTCGGACCCCGCGATTGCGGAGCCCGGACGGCTGCGCTCAGCGCGGCCTCGACGTTCCACCACTGGATGCCAGATTGCCGGAACTAAGGGGAATGACAATGCGTAACCATCACCCGATCCCGAGGACGCTGTCCCTGTTCACGCTCGTCGTCGCGGGATTCGCGATGGCGGGCCTTCTCGCGCCGGCAGCCTGGGGCGCCGATTCGGCCCCCGGGAACGACCGGTCCCTGGCAAAGGTCTTCGGCACCGCCCAGGGCGGCGGAGATCTGACCCTCGCCGCACTCAAGGATTTCATCCCGGGCGAGCGCATGTCGCCGCCGAGGGAAGTGTTTCCGACCATCACCAAGGTCACCTTCGACGGCGGCAGGCCGGTGATCGACTTCCAGGTGGCCGACGAGCTGGGGCTGCCGGTCAGCGGGTTGCACCAGGGCGAGAACGTGAGCATCGCCTTCACCGTGTCGAAGCTGGTGCCGGGCAGGAACGGCGAAACGGCCAATTGGCGCACCTACGTACGGGGCTCGGACCAGGGCGTGCCCAGCGCCCAGGGCACCACCTATTCCAACGGCAGCCTCGAGAATTTCGGTGACGGCAGCTATCGCTTCACCTTCGCCCAGTCGCTGGAGGATATTTCCGGCGTGGGTTACCGCCCGAACCTGACCCACCGGGTGGGCATGGAGGTCCGCGACCCGGTGATCCTTGGTGAGGAAGTGGAAGGCAACGACGCTACCTTCGACGTGCAGCCGTCCACCGGCGACACCTCCGGCATCAAGGAGCGCAAGATCGTCAAGCAGGCCTCCTGCGCGGCGTGCCACGGCACCGAGGAATTCGCCTTCCATGGCGGCCCGCGCCGGCACGTGGAGATGTGCGTGACCTGCCACCAGCCGGGATCGAAGGACGTGGGCACGGGCAATACCATCGATTTCCGGGTGATGATCCACAAGATCCACTTCGGCGAGCACCTGAACAACCTGCCCTACGAGATCTGCGGCTTCGGTTGCGAGAACTTCGGCTCGCCGCCCACCGACTTCAGCGACGTGGTGTTCCCGCAGAACGTGCGCAACTGCACCACCTGCCACGACCCCAACGATCCGGAGACCCCGCAGGCGGACAACGTGAACAACCGGGCCACGGCTCCGGTCTGCACGTCCTGTCATGACGACCTGGCCTCCAACTACAATGGGCTCACCAACGCCAACGGCAACCACCCGGGCCTGGCACAGCCCAACTCCACCTGTGTCGAGTGCCATTCCCAGGGCGGGCTGATCGGCTCCATCCTGGGCAGCCACGAGATCAAGTCGCAGGTGGCGGCCAGGCGGGTCAAGTACAACATCCTGGCGGTGACCAACACCGGGGAGGGCCAGTCGCCGGTTGTGAAGTTCTCGATTACCGATCCCACCAACGGCAACGCGCCGTATGACCTGCGCAACGACCCGGAATTCACGGGCAGCGCCACCAGCGTCAACATGGACGTCGCCTGGCCCACCAGCGACTACACCAACGTTGCCAACAATTCCGGCACCGCGGTGACCGGCAGCCCGCCGTCGCGCCCGGCCAGCATCCCGCTGGTGAACAGCAGCGGCACGCTGCCCGCGGGCGTGAGCGACAACGGCGACGGCACCTACACGGTGAATACGGGCATGCTGCAGACACCGCTGGTCGTGCCGGCCACCAACCCGGGGCTGGGCTCCGGCGCGGTGGTGATCGAGGGCCACACGGCCGCCGACTTCGATGGCGACGGTGAATACAGCGACCAGGTGCCCGTCACCACGGCGGTGTCCTACTTCGCGATCAACGACTCGCGGCCGGCGGCGCGGCGCGCGGTGGTGGATACCGCCAAGTGCCAGGTCTGCCACAACAAGGGCGACGGGCTGGCCTTCCACGGCAACAACCGCAACGACAACACCCAGGCCTGCGTGGTCTGCCACAACCCGAACCAGACCGACCTGAACATGCGCCCGGCGGACCCGGACGGCACGCTCAACGCCGTCAACATGGCGGCCGCGGACACGCTCGAGGATCGAAGCATCGACTTCAAGTACATGATTCACGCGATCCACGGCGCCTCGCACCGCCAGAGCCCGTTCATCGTGTACGGCTTCCGGTCCTCGGTGAACGATTTCAGCGACATCCTTTTCCCGCGCTCGCCGAGCGACTGCCTGGCCTGCCACAATGACGGCACCTTCGAGCTGCCGCTGGGCGCCAACGTGCTGGGGACCACGCTGAACTCCAACGCCACGGTGACCGCGCGCAGCGCTTTCGGCGCCACCGCGTTCGCGCCGGACGCCATGGCGGCGTCCGATCCCACGGACGACAACAACGCCAGCGCCACGGCGGCGGTTTGCTCCGCCTGCCACGACGACCCGGTGGCCCTGGAGCACATGTCCGTGCGCGGTACCAGCGGCATCTCCTTCGGCAACGCGTTCATCCTGAACCCGGCGCCCAACATGGACCCGGACACCCAGGACCGCATCAACGTATCGAACCCGGAGAACTGCTCCTTCTGCCACGGCCCCGGCGGCATCGCCGACATCGCCGTGGAGCACGGTGTGAGAGAGGAATAGCCGGCCCGAGCCTGGTTGATGTGGCCGAGGGTCATTGGAGAGACTGGGTCCGCCTGCCGTCGGCGGGCGGACCCGTGCCCTTCAGGTAGCTGGTGATCGAGCGGGAGAATGAGATTGCGCAACAGCAAGAACAACAAGCCGCGCGTCCGGTTTCCCGGCGTCTTCCTCGTGGCCATGCTCGGCCTGGCGCTGACCGGTTCCGCCGTCAATGCCGCGGATGAGGAAGCGGGCGCGGAAAAGCTGCCCGATTACACCCGGACCGGCGCCGACACCTGCCTCAAGTGCCACGGCGACGACGCCAAGGTCATGACGATCTTCGACACGCCGCACGCGGTGAAGGCCGACGGGCGCACGCCGTTCGCCGGCGCCCAGTGCGAGTCCTGTCACGGCCCGGGCAGCGAGCACGCCGGCAGGGTGGGCTTCGGCAAGGAACGCCCGCCGATTCCCGCGTTCGGAGCGAAGTCACCCTGGACCACCGAGCGCGAGAACAAGGTCTGCCTGGGCTGCCACCAGGACCAGGAGCACCGCTTCTGGGACGGCAGCGGGCACCAGCGCCAGGACGTGGGTTGCGTTGATTGCCACACCGTGCACGCGCGCCACGACCCGGTGATGGAGACCGAAACGCAGGCGCCGGTTTGCCTGGATTGCCACTCGGAGCAGCGGATCGCGATCAACAGCGCCTACTCGCACCCGATCCGTTACGGGGAAATGGCCTGCACCTCCTGCCACGAGCCCCACGGGTCGCTGAACCCGGCCATGTTGACCGGCACATCCGTCAACCGCACCTGCTACAAGTGCCACGCGGAAACCCGGGGTCCCTTCCTCTGGGAGCACGAGCCGGTCACCGAGGACTGTACGCTTTGCCACCGGCCGCACGGCTCCAACAACCCGGCGCTGTTGACGCGCCGCCCGCCGTTGCTGTGCCAGCAATGCCACTCGCGGCTCAGCCATCCGAGCATCGGGCGCACCGCCGAGGGGCTGCCGTCGGGCGAGGCCTCCCAGTTCCTGCTGTCGGGGAGCTGTCTGAACTGCCATTCCCAGGTGCACGGCTCCAATCATCCGTCGGGCACGCCGTTGAGCCGTTAGGGGCGCGGAGAGAGGACCATGGCAATGAATACCAACAACAGGTTGCGCCGCCTGCACCGGGCGATGGGGGCGCTGCTCTGCCTGGCGTTGAGCCTGCCGGCCCTGGGCCGGGAAGCTGATGCCTCGAAGGCCACGGACGAGCCGGGCAAGGCGGGACCCGACACCAGCCAGTGGAAATGCGCCAGCTGCCCGTTCGCCAGCGGGCTGAGCGGTTACCTGGGCTTCGGTCTCGGCAACGTGTCCACGGACTTTTCCGAGTTCGGCAATTTCGGCGGGCTCGAGGACCAGGGACTTTACGGCGCCTTCGACGCGGATCTGCTCTATCGGGCCGACGACGCACGGTACCTGGAGGTACAGGGGGACCGCCTGGGCCTGGACAGCCGCTCGCTCTCCGTGGAGGGCGGGCGCCAGGGAAGCTACAGCCTGTCCCTGGACTACGACGAGATTCCCTATATCCAGGCGGAAGGCGCCCGCACGGTGTTCCTGGGGGCGGGCACCGCCGACCAGACGCTGCCGGAAGACTGGGTGCGCGGCGACACCACCCAGCGCATGCCGCAACTCTCGAGCAGTCTTCACGACGTGGGCATCGGCACCAGGCGAAAGACCCTGACGCTGGGGCTGGACGTCAGGCGGCCGGATCCGTGGCGCTACCGGGTCAACGTGCAAAGGATCAGGAAAGAAGGCAGCCTGATCCAGGGCGGGAGCTTCATCTTCCGCTCCGCCCTGTTGGCCGCCCCCGTGGACTATGAAACCACCAACGTCGCGGCTTCTGTCGGGTACGAGGCGAAAACCTGGGAGCTTGCCGCGGAGTACGACCTGTCTGTCTTCGACAACGGCGACACGGCGCTGCGCTGGGAAAACCCGTTCACGCCCATCAACGGCGCCGACCAGGGCCAGATCGCGCTTTCGCCGGACAGCCAGTCCCACCAGGTCATGCTGTCGGGATCCTGGCGCATGCCGCGTTGGCTCACGGTATCCGGGCAGGTCGCCTTCGGCAGGATGGAACAGGACGAGGCGTTCCTGGAGCCAACAGTCAATTCGAGCCTGACGGTTCCGACGCTGCCCCGTTTCAACCTGGACGGCCAGGTCAACACCCGCGTCGCCAACCTGCGCGTGACCAGCGACCTCACCGACCGCCTGGGTGCAAAAGCCGAGCTCAAGTACGACGAGCGCGACAACGACACGCCCATCGACGCCTACCGCCAGGTGGTGACCGACGTCTTCGTCACCGACCTGGTCTCCAACAGGCCGTACAGTTACGAGCGCCGCATCGCGAACGCGGGACTGGACTACCGGCTGGTTTCCTGGCTCAAGGTGTCCGCCGAAGCGGAGCACGAGGAGATGGACCGCACCTTCCTCGAGGCGGCCAACACCAACACGGACACCTACACCGTGCGGGCCCGTTCCAATCCGCTGGCGAGCCTGAATCTCAATCTCAAGTTGAGCCACTCCGAGCGCGGCAGCGACCTGAATCCCGCCCTGCTCGGCGAGGACGTAAACCCGGGCCTGCGACGTTTCTACCTGGCCGACCGCCGGCGCGACATGGGACGCCTCGACGCCGACTACGCGCTGCGCGACAACATGGTCGTGGGGATTTTCTTCGAGAAGGCGGACGACAACTACGGCGACTCGGACGTGGGTCTCAACGGCGCCAGCGACCGCAATTACGGCCTGGACGTATCCGCCATTCTCTCGGAGAAAGTGAACGCGCACGCCTTCGTTGCCAAGGAAACCATCAACTCGGACATCACCGGGGCCGATATCTTCGACCCGAACGATCTCCTCGGCGATCCCTGGCGGGCGGAGGAAAACGACAACTTCCGCACCGTCGGATTCGGCGTGGAATTCAACCAGTTGCCGGGGAAGTGGACCCGCGCCGCGATCGATTTCACCTACGCGGACGCCAAGGGCGACATCCTGGTGGAAAAGAGCGAGGAAACGCCCGACTTTCCCAGGCTCCTGACCCGGCGCTACACGCTGCAGGCGTCCGCGGCGCGCGAGATCAAGGAGGACCTGGACCTGAACGTCCGCTACCTGATGGCCAGGCGTGACCGAAACGACTTTTTCTACGACGGCCTGCAGCCCGACAGCGTCCCGAACGTGCTCACGCTGGGGAACGGACTCGACGACGAGACGGTCCATGTATTCAGCGTGATGTTGCGTTACAGTTTCTAGTACCGGTAACAATTTTGGAGAATAATTGAATTGAAATCCCATCTTTTAGTGCAGGAGGCCTCATGAACGCCGTAAACAATATTTCAGTATCCGTGCTCCTCGGCGCGTTTTTGCTCGCGCCGGTGGTCTGTTCCGCGGGCGATTTGCCGGAAGCCGGCAAGGTTTGCACGGACTGTCATCACGAGACCGGTGTCAGCGACGATCCGGAGATCCCGACCATCGCGGGCGCTTCCAGTTTCTTCCTGGAGAACCAGCTCGCGGTGTTCAGCGAGGAAGCGCGTCCCTGCGAGGCGCATATCTTCGACAAGAAATCCCAGGAGCTGGGTCAGGAGCTTCCGGCCGCGGATCACTGCGCCTTGGCGAAGGACATCGCCGACGAGGACAAGACGGCCATTGCCGACTACTTCGCCGCAAAGCCTTTCGTGGCCGCGGACCAGGAGTTCGACGCCTCGATGGCCGAGAAGGGCAAGTCCATCCACGAGGCCAACTGCGAGCGCTGCCACACCGAGGGCGGCAGCCTGGCGCTGGACGATGCCGGCATTCTCGCCGGCCAGTGGAAGCCCTACCTGATGGAGCAGCTCGAGCACTACAAGGCCGAGAAGCGCTGGCAGCCGGAGAAGATGCAGCCGGAGACGGCCAAGTTGAGCGACGAGGACATGAAGGCGCTGGTGGAGTTCTACGCCAGCGAGGGGAAGGGTTCCGACTGATCCGCGACTGGCTGAATACGACCGCGGCACCCGGCCGCGCGGCGGCCGGGTTAAGCGCGGCGGCTATCTGGAGGCAAGGGCATGAGCGACGACAAACAACCCGGCGAGAGTGGTCAACGACGCGGCTTCTGGGCCTGGCTTTGGGCACGCCCGAAGCGCTGGTTCCTGTTGGGAATCCCCGCCGGCGGGTTCCTGGCCTTCCTGGTCGGTATCGGCTTTTCCGGCGGTTTCATGACCGTCGTCGAGGCCTCCAGCACGCTGTCATTCTGTACTTCGTGCCACGAGATGCAGGCCTTCGTGTACCAGGAATATAAGCAGACCCCGCATTACCAGAACGCCAGCGGCGTTCGGGCGATCTGCTCGGACTGCCACGTGCCCCACGCGCTGGTACCCAAGCTCTGGCGCAAGTTCCAGGCCACCTACGGCGAGATCCCGGCCCACTTCATGGGCAAGATCGACACGCGGGAGAAGTTCGAGGCCCACCGCGCCGAGCTCGCGCAGAAGGTGTGGGACAGGATGGAGGCCACCGACTCGGCGACCTGCCGCAAGTGCCACAGCTACGAGGCCATGGCGGCCGACAAGCAGGATCGTTACGCGCAGCGCAAGCACTCCGAGGAGTACCGCAAGGCGACCGGTGCCACCTGCATCGACTGCCACAAGGGCATCGCGCACCACCTGCCCGAGAAGATGTAGCCGGGTCGGCGGACGGGAGGTTGTAGGAGCGCGCGGACGCGCGCGATTGGGCGTTCCGCGTGGCAAGGCGTGAAAAATGGCGCCCGGCGGGCGTCAATCCATCGCCAGGCGATAGATCTTCCTGGCTACCCCGGCGCGTGACAGGGGCCTGAATCCCCGCCGGGTGAACAGCGACGCCACGCCCATCCAGGCGAAGGCGGCTGGCTGAGCCGCGCCGCTCCGGGTACTGTCGGGCACCGGGTAGGCCTCCACCAATGCCACGCCCTTGCCAAGCATTTCATCCAGCGCGTGACGAAGCAGGGCCGTGGCCACGCCCCGGCCGCGCCAGCGCGCCGGGATGTAGAAGCACACCACCGACCAGGTGCCGGCCGGCGGGTCGCCGTTCAGGGAGGGGCTATTGGCAAGCCGGGGGAAACTCTCCGTGGGGCCGTAGCGGCACCAGCCCACGCATTCCTCGCCGTGAAAGGCCAGCGAGCCGTGCGCCTCGCCGGACTGGATCTGGCGCCGGAATGCGTTCCGGTTCCCCGTTCCCTGGCACTCCCGCCAGAGCTTGCCGCCCCGGGGCACCACCGCCCACTGGCACCAGCACCCGCCGCCCACACCCTTCGGGCCCATTAGCGTTTCCAGCACCGGCCAGTCGGACATCGTGACACTGCGACAGGCGAGCATGGAACTTCCTCGGACGGCGGACCCCGGCTGGTCCCGGTGAGCATATTATGCGGTACCGGGTTCCACCTGGCGCTTCCTGATGTCCGAACCGACTGGAGATCAGCCGCTCCGAAAAGAGAGCCACCAGTGTGCCGGTCGGAGCCAGCCCAATTCCGCCCGGACAATTCTTGACCCAGGTCATCGCGATCCACCGGTAGGCCCTCGACACTGCCCGCGTGAACGTGCCCGGCAATGGGCCGGCAGGAGGGGCGGTATGAAGCGCGGATCGATCATCCCGATCGCGGTTATGGCGCTGTTGCTGCTGGCACTGCAGTCGCCGGTGATGGCGCAAGGTCCCAACCCGATGCGGGTCGGCCCGGAATTCAGCGGCCAGTGGTACAACCCCGGGCAGCCCGGGCACGGCCTGCTCCTGGAAGTTCTGCCGGGCGGGCAGGCGTTCGGCGCCTGGTTCGTCTTCGACGATATGGGCAATCCCATGTGGATGGTGGGCATGGGCCGAATATCGGGATCGGACATGACGCTGGACATGCAAGCCCTGTCCGGCGGCCGGTTCCCGCCTCATTTCGACGCAGGCGCGGTGCAGCGCACCGATTGGGGGACGCTGGTCGTCCATTTTGACGGCTGTTCAAGCGCCACCCTGTCGTGGGATTCGCGGTTGGTCCGCTTCGGCAGTGGCTCCATGGCACTGCGGCGCCTCACGTCAATCGATCAGCTTGGCTGCGGACAGATCGCGGCCTGGGGCAATGATCTGGCCTACGTGGCTGACCAGATCAGGAGCCTGCACCCCGATCCCTTCCACGTACTGCCGGAGGCGGCGTTTGATGGCCGCGTGGAGAACCTGCGGCAGCGCCTTGCCGGGATGCCGGAGGAGCTGGTCCCGGTGGCTGTTGCCGAACTCTTGGCCAGTCTCGGTGACGCCCATACCACCCTGATGTTGCCCGTCCGAGGCATGCGGCATTACCCACTGCAACTGTCACGGGTGCGCGAAGGGTTGATTGTCACCGCAGCGGAGACCGGTTTCGAGGACCTGCTCGGCCGTCGCCTCATGGCGATCGACGGCGTCACCGTTGCAGACATGGAGACATCCCTTGCCCGCGTCATTTCCCACGAAAACCCTTACTGGGTCGAGGCGATGAGCCCGGGATACATGATGATCCCGGAAGTCCAGGTTTACCTGGGCCACGTCGAAAATCCGGACATGGCCCGCTTCCGATTCCAGTCCATTGACGGTGACGTCGTGGCACGGGACATTCCATCCATGCCCTTCGAGGAATCCCCCGACTGGCACGGCATTTTCGAACGCCCTGACTTTACCGCGCCAATGTACATGACGCGCGACGACGACTACTGGTACCGGTACATGGACCAGAGCCATACGATATACCTGTCATACCATCGAGCCCGACAGATGCCCGGCATGTCGTTCAATGACATGGCCCAGCAGATCGAGGCGTTCTCGAGCATGCACCCCGTGGACCGGGTCATCGTGGATCTGCGGTTCAATCATGGCGGCAACTCCTCCATCATGGAGTCCTTCATAGAGGGTATCCCCAACAGCCCGTTCAACAGCCCGGAGCGCCTGTTCGTGCTCATTGGCCGTGACACTTTTTCTTCCGGCCTTATCAATGCCCTGGAGCTCAGGCAGAAGACGCACGCGACCCTGGTGGGAGGGCCGACCGGAGGCAAGCCGGACCATTTCGGGGAAGTCCGGCAATTCGCCATGCCTTCCTCCGGATTCCTGGTCACCTACTCCACCCGCCGTTTCACCATGGTGGGCAATGACGCGATGGCGAGCCTGGTCCCGGACCTCTACGTCAACGATCCATCCTGGCTGGCCTTCCTGCACGGGGAGGATCCGTGCCTGGAAGCCGTGGGCGCCTTCTGACGCCGCTCCCGAATCTTGCGCGTCCACCCCAGGTGGCCGCGGCACCCAAGCCGGTCGTTTTGCCCTGACGTCGTCCGCCGCCCGGGGGGGCGTCCGCAAACCCGTTGTCGTGAAGACAGGGTCGTGGATTGATTTTGGTCAAGGACAACAATTCCTTTCGCTTCCACCATTGGCTTGCCGGCGTCCATGCGGCGCCGGTGGGCCTGTTGTAGCCAACAAGGATGGATCAGGGAGTTCACCATGCATGACAGCAATTGTTCTGCCCGCCGGCTGATCGCCGGCGTCCTGGCGGCGGCAGGTTTCATGCTGCCGGCGCTGGTCGGCCTGGCGGGACTGGCCGTCGCCGGCGGGCGGTTCAACGCTTGACCGCGTTCGCCGCCGGGCCCGGATGGCCCCGGCGGCGGACAGCGGGCCCCCGGGATGGGGGCCCGCGCTTTTTCGGATTCGGCCGGCGGCGGGCTACCATGTACGCATCCAATACCAGTGCCCGGAGGAGGCCGCCATGAAACGTCTGCTTTCCGTCGTTCTGCTCATGTTGCCGGCGCTCGCCTGGGCAGTCGGCGGTTCCACCCATGTCACGGTGCGCGCACTGGCCCACGACGCGAAATTGATTCCCGGCGCCCGGGTCGTGATTGAGAACGCGCACACCGGCGACGTGTTGGCGATGGGCGCCACCGAGGGTGGCACCGGCGACACCGATCTCATCATGCGCAAGCCCGCCGAACACGGGGCGGACGTCTACGACACGGAGGGTGCGGCGGCCTTCACCGCCGACCTGACGCTGGAGGCGCCGACGCGGGTGCGCATCACGGCCTCGGAGCCGGACTCCGGGGCGTCGGTGGCCAAGACCCTGTGGCTGGCGCCCGGGGAGAACGTCGAAGGCAACGGTATCGTGCTCGAACTCTACGGCCTGAAGGTGGCGTTGACGGTACCGGCGGGGAACAGCGTGCCGGGAGACGGCGGGATCGGCGTCACCGCCCAGGTGCACATGCTGTGCGGTTGCCCGGTGTCGCCGGGCGGCCTGTGGGACGCCGATGGCTTTACGGTCACCGCACAGCTACTTCGGGAAGAAGAGGTGATCGAATCCGCCGCGCTCGGCTACGCGGGCAAGACCAGCACCTTCTCGGGCACGCTGCCGTCACCGGGACCCGGCGACTACTTGCTGCGCGTGGTGGCGGCGCAGCCCGAGAAGGGCAACTTCGGCACCGCCGAGACGCCGCTGGCCGTCACTGACTGATCACTGCCGGCTATCCCTTCGCACGCGTTGCTATCATCGGGCCTGGTTCGCCAACCGGGTGGGTGACGGCCATTCAAGCGCGCGCGCAACACCATTCCCGCATGGAAGGGGGCATCTCCCGTGGCTGAGCGGGGCGATGCGGATCCCTCTGCGCTGGCGCGCGCGCGGCTGGCCGAAGTCCCGGAACGGGCGGTCGTGCCCGAGCGGCTGCGCGAGGCCCTGTTGTCCGTGCTGGCGGCCAGCGACCTGGTGCACGACCTCATCCGGCGCCATCCGGGGGACTGGAATGTCCTGGTCGGGGACGGTTCGCTGGAGCATCGCGCCGCGCCGGATCGCTTCGAGGCGCTCGCCGCCCGAATCCTCGAGGCCGACACCCGCGACGAGCTGATCGAATCGCTGCGCGGCGCCAAGCGCGCGGAATCGCTGCGGATTGCTTTCCGCGACCTGGGCGGGCTCGCGGACCTGTCGGAGACGCTTGCGGATCTCACCGCGCTGGCGGATGCGCTCATCGGCGCGGCCCTGGACTGGCTCACCGCCGAGCACGAGAAGCGCCGGGGCACGCCCGTGGATGCCGAGGGCGACCGCCTGGGGCTGGTGGTCATCGGCATGGGCAAGCTGGGCGGCGGGGAGCTCAACTTTTCCTCCGACGTGGACCTGGTGCTGGCGTACCCGGCGGCGGGAGTCACCGGGGGCGAGCGCGGCGCGGACGCCGAGCAGTTCTTCCAGCGCCTGGGGCGCGACCTGGCGCAGGTGCTGTCCGAGGTCACCGCGGACGGTTACGTGTACCGGGTGGACCTGCGCCTGCGTCCCCACGGCGAGGCCGGCCGGCTGGCGCTGTCGTTCGCCGCCATGGAGGACTACTACCAGCGCGAGGGCCGCGACTGGGAACGCTACGCCTGGATCAAGGCCCGGCCCGTGGCCGGCGACCTGGCCGCTGGCGAGGCGCTGCTTTCCATGCTGCGGCCCTTCGTGTACCGGCGTTATCTGGACTACCCGGCGCTGGAGGCGCTGCGGGATCTCAAGCAGCAGATCGTTGCCCAGGTGCGTCGCGGCAATCTCGAGGACGACATCAAGCTGGGCGCCGGCGGCATCCGCGAGATCGAGTTCATCGCCCAGGTGTTCCAGTTGATTCGCGGCGGCCGCGACCCCGCGCTCCGCGACCGGCGCCTGTTGACCACTCTGGAGCGCCTCGGCGAACGCCGCCTGATCTCGTCCACGGCGGAGGCGGAATTGCGCGAGGCCTATCGCTTTCTGAGGCGCCTGGAAAACCGGCTGCAGATGTATCGCGACGAGCAGACCCACGAGCTGCCGGCGGACGCGGCTCATCGCTCGCGAATCGCGTACGCCATGGAGTTCGACGACTGGCGGGGTCTCGAGGTGGCGCTGGAGCGCCACCGCGCCCGGGTGCGCGGCCACTTCGAATCCGTGTTCCGGGAGCCGGACACAGAGGGCGATCAGCAGACCGATACGGACCTTAGGACGCTGTGGTACGGCGACCTGCCGGAGGACGAGGCGCTCGCCGCGCTGCAACGTATCGGCTTCCGGGACCCGGGAGAGGCGCGCAAGCGGCTCGACCAGTTCCGCGGCGGCAACCGGGTGCGCGCCATGGATGCCCGCGGGCGCTCGCGCCTGGACCGGTTCATGCCAGGCCTGCTGGCCGCGCTCGAGGACACGACGGACCCGGATGCCGCCCTGTCCCGATTGCTGCCGGTGCTGGAGGCCATCGCCCGGCGCAGCGCCTACCTGGTGTTGCTGCTGGAAAACCCGCCGGTGGTGGAACGCCTGTGCCGGTTGTGCGGGGACAGCGGCTGGGTCGCGGAGCAACTGGCGCGCACGCCGATTCTGCTGGACGAACTCATCAACCCCCAGCCCTACGATACCGGCACCGACTGGGAGGTCATGCGCGCGGAGCTGGAACGGGCGCTGGGCGCGGTGCCCCCCGGCGACCTGGAACAGGAGCTGGAGGCGGTGGCCCAGTTCAAGCGCGCCGCCACCCTGCGTATCGCGCTCGCCGAGCTCTCGGGGCGGCTGGACGCGGTGCAGGCTGGCCGGCAGTTGAGCGCGCTCGCCCGCGCCGTGCTGGCGCGCGCGCTCAGGCTGGCGTCGCGGGAGCACCGGGCGGGATCGTTCTCGGTAATCGCCTACGGGCGGCTGGGCGCCGGCGAACTGTCCTACGACTCGGACCTGGACCTGGTGTTCCTGTTCGGCGGCGAGCCGGCATCCGATGCCACCCGTGCTCACGTACGCGTCGCCCGGCGGCTCATCCACCTGCTCACCACGCCCACCCACGCCGGGCGCCTCTACCCGGTGGACACCCGGCTGCGCCCCAACGGCCAGGCGGGCCTGCTGGTGAGCCCGCTGTCCGCCTACCGGGAATACCAGAGCACCGAGGCCTGGACCTGGGAACAGCAGGCGCTGGTGCGCGCGCGCTTCGTGGCCGGCGACCGGTCCCTGGGACAGGACTTCGAGGCCGTGCGCCGGGACGTGCTCGTCCGCGAGCGGGAACCGGAACAATTGCGCGCGGAAGTGGCGCAAATGCGCGAGCGCATGCGCCGAGAGCACCGCGTCGGCGATGACGACCCGAAGCAGGGGCCCGGCGGCCTGGTGGACCTGGAATTCCTGGTGCAGTACCTGGTGCTGGCCAATGCCCACGGGCACCCGGAACTGGCCGCGGAACGGGCCACGCCGGCGCTGCTGGAGATGCTCTCCGAAGAGGGGTTGCTGGATCGCGACGACGCCGGGGCGCTGATCGAGGCCCACGGCGCGCTGCTCTCGGTCCTGCACCGCCGGACGCTGGGCGTCACGGGAGAAGAGCCCGTGGAAGAACACCGCGATGCCGTGTCGCGGGCGTGGCGGCGATATCTCCACCGGGATTGAAACCGCGGTCCATATGATCCGAGTTCACTGCTGCCATCATCGTTGCATGACGCTTTATTTTTCCCGCGTGCTGCGGGAGTTCGCGC
>Ga0102944_1001364_pt1 | contig 16276 bp, 20 predicted proteins | sample SalPonD_shore_MG_FD_78172 | JGI IMG/M metagenome (GOLD analysis project Ga0102944, IMG submission 78172) | Salt pond soil microbial communities from South San Francisco under conditions of wetland restoration - Salt Pond MetaG... | ecosystem: Environmental > Aquatic > Marine > Intertidal zone >...
AGCGCAGCTATGATACGCTGAAGAAACAGGCTGACAAGACGCTGAAATACCGCGAGCTTCGCGACCAGAGCTTTGAACTTGAACTTGACCTGCAGTTGCTCCGGCTCGGATCATTTGTGGACGAGAAAGATAAAAAAAGCGAGCAGCTCACGTCGCGAACAGAGAAACGTGACGCAATAAAAAAACAGATTGACGGCATCAACGATTCTCTGGAAGAAAATCTGGACTTGGTGAACTCCATGGAAGCCAGGTTAATGGAAGGGCAGAAAAAACTTTACGGCATAGAGCTGGAAAAGGGCAACAGAGACAGTCAGGTCCGCATGCTTGGCGAGCGTATTCGGGAGCTGGAAGAAAAAGTAAGCGGTGATATGAACCGCGAGAAAGGGATTACCCAAAAAATCGCATCGCTTGAGACAGACATCGGTGAGCAGGAAAAGGCAATTACCTCCTATGATCAACGGATTTCGGAGGTAGAAGAAAATATCACCCAATTTGAATCTAGTATCACCCATGCCGGTGCGCGTATCCAGGAGAACGAAAAACGCGCCCGGGAACTCGAGCGTGATAACGAACAGTGCGAAACTGAGCAGGAAGAGATACGCACCAAACTTCGCACCCTTACCGATGATATCGTCACCCAGTTGGATCAGAAACTGAAGGAGTCAGGCTATTCTGCCCGCAGCAGGGGAGCGCTTGAAGAAGATCTTCACCGTGAACTTGAGGCGTTACGCGTGCAGCTTGAAGGCCGAGCGCGGCTTTTTGAGGACGCAGAGACCTCAGGCACCTCAGATCCAAATCAGTTGAAGGAAATCATTTCTACCTCCGCCAGAGCGGTATCCAAAGCTCGTGAAGCTCTGACCCGCGTGGCTGAACTCTTTGCGGAATACCGCAAGAATACCCCTGCATTCCTGGACGAGTTCCTGGCCCCGGAAGGAATTATCACGCAGAAGCGTGAGCTGGATGAGAAAACTGAAGCGTTGCGGGAACGGGTACGCAAGAACAAAGAAACTGCAGGAACGCTCTCCAAAGAGAATCGGGAGCTCTCCGGAAAGATAGAAGAGTATCGGAAGACGTTGGAGGAAATGCGCATGAATCGGGTGCGGATGAGCACCCAGCGGAAAGCGGTTCAGGATGCGGTAGCGAAGAGCAAGGAACAAATATCAGAGCAAGAACGGCTCCAGCAGGAAAATAAGCGGCAAATTGAAGAGGGAAAGGAACGCGTTGCGCGGCTTGGAGAACAGATTGCAGATTTGAAGAAGCAGCGCGAAGAGCTTGCCGCCTCCGAAAAACAGCTTCAAAAGGAACTTGCCGAACTGGAAAAGAGTATCTCTTCCAAGAATAAGGATCTGATGGAAAAAGAGCGGAAACTGAAATCCATCATGGATGAGCTTGGAAAGACACAGGCGGCCGTTGAGCAGCTTCAGATGAGCGTTGCGGAAACCAATGCTGAAATCAGGAATATTTACACCAATTTTGAAGAGCGTCATTCCCGTGATTTGCGGGAATATGAGTCGCGCATGCTGGAAATATCTATCCCGGCAAAGGAACTGCGGGACAAACTCTCCTCCGTTCGGGAAGAGCAGCGGCAGCTTGGCAGCGTAAACTTGATGGCCGTAGAGGAGTTTGCAGAAATTAAGGAGCGTTACGAGTTTCTCTCCGGCCAGCTGGAAGACCTCAGGAAAGCACGCACGGACTTGATCCGCGTCACGCAGGAGATCCAGGAAGAGTCAGCGGAGCTTTTTACCCGAACGTATGAAAAAATCAAGAAGAACTTCCACACCATGTTCCGCCGCCTTTTCGGCGGGGGGCGTGCGGAATTGAAACTACTTGACACGGACAACGTACTGGAATCCGGTATTGAGATTTACGCGCAACCTCCCGGAAAGAAACTGGAAAACATCGCGCTTCTCTCCGGAGGTGAACGGTCACTCACAGCGGTGGCATTGCTGTTTGCAACCTATGTGGTGAAGCCGTCTCCGTTCTGTCTCCTGGATGAGATTGATGCGGCACTGGATGAAAGTAACGTGGGACGGTTTGCCAATATGCTCATGGAATTCGGCGAATCGTCGCAATTCATTATCATCACCCACAACAAGAAAACGGTCACCAGTGCCAGGACACTGCTGGGAGTAACGATGGAGGATCCTGGAGTTTCCAAGGTGGTTGCTATCCGCATGGGAGACAGGGATGCGGTCCACGCCTGAGCCGCGTAAGATCATTGCCGTTGTAGGGGTACTTGCGCTTGCCGCCGTGGTGGTGACGGTACTTCTGGTAAGCCTTTCGCGCCGCCAGGGCGAAAGGGCGGGCGGCCACGTTGAAGAGCCGCCAACCGAGTCTACGGCTGGCAGCGTGGAAGCACAGGATTTTCTCATACCGGATGAGGCACGCCGGATTACCACCTGGAGCTGGAAGCTGCACCGTCAACCGGGCGTACCGTGGGATGAAAAAGAGGCTTCGCGCTTCTGGATCTCACCGGCTCACATTGGGCTGGACTATTTGATTGAGGAAAACGATGCGCTGGTTGACAGCTTACTCGAACGGGTACCGTAGTAGACGGTACTGAGCGATGTGTTCGGGAGGGGGACATGAAGCTCACGCACATTACTATTGTGCTCATCTGTTTGCTCGGGGTTGCAGCGTGCAAGAGTGCTCCGCCACCGCCCGCAGAGAAGGTGCCGTCTTCAGAGTCTACGCGCCAGGGAGAGTCTGAAGGTTCCTCAGCGAAATTGGACAGCCAGGAAAAGACGCCGGAAACTGCGCAAGTAGAGCCGGCGGCCACGCTCCCCGAGGCGGAACCGAAGGATCTACCGGCAGAGACCCTGCCGCTTCCTGCGCTTCCGGACAGTGAAGGCGCATCCCAGGGCAAACCCGCCATCGCACAGGCGGGAGAGCCTGATACGGATACGGGAACGGGCCTTGCCATACCCGCACCTCCGGCTGATTCGCCGGAATCGCCCCAGGATACCTTCTCCGAGGAGGGTACGCCTTCTTCAACCCGCGCAGGCGCCGCATCCCTTTTTGACGCACCGCAAGAAACAAAACCACCTGCACAGGTTGCCGCCCCGCCGGCACCTTCTTCCAACCAGACAGCAAGCCCTTCACCGTCATCAGCCACGCCGGAACGCCCGCAACAGGCAGAAACACCCCAAAAAACCACTCCGTCTGCAACCACATCCGGCGGGGACATACATGTCAAAATTGCCCCTCCCCAGAGCAGTACCCCTGAACAATCCACGCGGGAGGGAGCGGCCGCCGCGTCGGACACACCATCCACGGCCGGCCAGGACGTGCCTCCACAAAATGGTGCGCCCGCTCCTCCGGCCGAGCCGAAAAAACCAACACAAGCCATTCCCGGCGTTGACGCTGCTCCAGTCACCAGAAGCATGGAAGCACCGCTCGGTCAGGAGTTTAGCATTGCCTTCCCCGGCGAGGGCTGGGTCTATCTGGGGGCAACCCAGACGGAAGCTGATATTTCATTCCTCGGGAAAACCAGCCAGGACGGCAACACAACCTTCCATTTCAATCTGCGCAAAAGCGGCAGCTATACACTTGAGTTTCAATTGCAGGATTTCTCGCGAGGTACAGTATCGCGGGAAGGTGTACGTGTCAGAACACCGCCTGCCGCCGCGCAGGGCACAGATTCCCGCGGGGCCGCGAGCGGACAGGCGCCCTCCAAACCAGCCGGCAACACCGCAGCGGCCAGTCCTGCCACGGAGGCCGGCTCTCAAGATCAAAGCGCGCCGGCCCCGGTGCAAAACGGCGTCCAGGCCTCTGCGGCTGTGGCAGCTGATCCGGCCACAACGAATACCGGCGTAGAGACGTCCGGGTCTGGGAACTACGATCAGGCGTACCGTTCTCTGCGCTCTGGACGGAAAGAGCGGGCGCTTGCTGAGTTCAAGAAAGAGTATGATGGAGCAGATCCGCAAATTGCGGACACTATTGCCAGACTGGCGCGTGAGACGGGTGATAACGGTGAAGCTGCACGCTACTGGCAGGAAAACGCCGGTCGTGATGACAGGCTCGGTAGTGCTGCCAGAGAAGGCCTCCTTGAACTTGCCGTTGCCGGGGGGAACCATCAGGATGCGGAACACTATCTTCAACAGTTACGTGCCCGGGGAGAAACGCCGGACGCAGCGGCACTGCTTGGCGTCGCCCGGCAACGGGCAGAGGAGCACGATGTGGCGGGGGCCATCGACCTGTATCAACAATTCCTCATGGAATACAAGCCCGACGGCCTGGCTGACCGCGCATACTTTGAGCTTGGAAGGCTCTACGAGTCAAACTCTTCGGAACGCAGCATGCGTAAGTCTCTGGGAAACTACCTAATGGTCACGGAAAATTATCCCTTAAGTCCCTACTGGGACGCTGCTCGGGAACGCATTGAATATCTGAACCGTCATTTCTTCCAGATACGGTAAGTTCCTTGTTTCGACTGAAACATACCAGACCATCAGGATTCCTGAGTGATTTAGTGATATATCTTCAAGTGGGATGCAAAAAAGTCACCTGCTGCATATCACTGAGGCCGGAGGAGGTCCTGCATGCCCGAAGAACTTATGTCACAGGTCGTCCCGTCGCGAACTGACGGGAACATATACCAGGATATAGTACGAAAGATCCGGTTACAGCGAGGGATTCACCGTTACTTTGAACTAAGAACGCGCTTCACCGCCACGCTCGTGAAGGTCATTAGCATTGTCCTTCCCGCACATATCGTATTTCTGGTCTTTTCTGATCTGACCTCACTTACCGGATATGTTTCGTGGCTTACTCCCATGCGTGTTGAACTACTAATTGGCGGGGCGGGGTTCATACTTTTTGTTACCAGTGTTCTCACGGAAGTGTTTAAAGGAGACCAGCGTCACACTGACCACCGGCGCGCAATAGAGCGCTACACTGAATTGCTGCAGGAAGTCGAGCTCATGGACTTTCGCGGCAAATCGGCAAAGATGCGCGGAGAAAGCTTTCAGAACCTTCACAAACGATACTTACAGACCACCGTCACAAGCCCTACATTTACAGACAAGCAGTTTGACAGAGCGATGGGATATCTGCTTCGGTCCAAAGCCATAAAGATGGCGCGTAAGGAGCAGCCGTTCGCCTCACCGTGGAAGATCAGACGGCTTGCAAAGCGAAAGGTGAACGACATTTTGCAGGATCCCACGGACCCGCTGTACGGATTCCCGTATCACGCTGATAGACAGGAAGAGGAGGGCGCGCACGCAGGAGATCCGGTGCAACAATTCATTGGTTAAGCACCATCACACTACTCGCGCAGGGGGCGGTTGACAAGCCGGCTATTTCTTGCGTATATATAACGATAAACTTTTCTGGTTAAACTAAGGATATGCTGGACCGAATCTCCAACAAGTTTTCAGATATAATGCGTCAGATCTCCGGGAAGGGAAAAATCTCGGAGAAGAACGTTCAGGACGCGGTTGAAGAGATCAAGCTCGCATTGCTTGAGGCGGATGTCAATCTGCGCGTGGTGCGCAGGTTCGTCAACCGGACGCTGGAGGAAGCCACAGGAGAGGCGGTACTTCGTTCCGTACAACCGGGGCAGCAGTTTGTCAAAATCGTCCATGACCGAATGGTCAACTTCCTGGGCGATGAACGGCAAACCCTGGAGCTTAAGGGGCCGGACACGCAGAGCGTTGTTCTCCTTATGGGGCTGCAGGGTTCCGGTAAGACCACCACGGCATCCAAGCTTGCGCGGCAGTTGAGCAAGGAAGGCCGGAAGGTGCTGCTGGTGGCTGCTGACTTGATACGTCCAGCTGCAGTTGAGCAGCTTGCCGTTCTTGGACGGCAGGTTGGCGTGGACGTGTATAAGGAAGAGGGTGCAAAGAATGCCGTAGAGGTGGTAAAGCACGCTCTTGTACACGCAAAGAAAGGCCAGTATGATACGGTGCTGGTTGATACAACCGGTCGGCTCCAAATTGACGAGCCGATGATGAAAGAAATTGAGACTATTAAGAAAGTCTCAAAGCCGGATGAGCTTCTCCTGGTTGCGGACGCAATGACCGGCCAAAATGCGGTTGAAGTTGCAAAAGAGTTTGATGAGAGGACCGGAATTACCGGCATCATCCTGAGCAAGTTCGACTCTGATACGCGTGGCGGTGCGGCCCTCAGTCTGAAAACTATTACCGGCAAACCCATCAAATATATTGGTGTTGGGGAGAAGCCAGAAGATCTTGAGCCGTTCTACCCGGAACGCATTGCAGGCCGCATTCTTGGCATGGGAGATGTGGTCGGCCTGGTAGAAAAAGCTCAGGAAACAATAGATATGGAGGAGGCAGAAAAACTCCAGAAAAAAATGATGTCTGCCACCTTCACCCTTGAAGACTACCTGGAGCAGTTTCAGAGGGTAAAGAAGATGGGATCGCTGCAGTCAATTGTAGAGATGATTCCCGGGATGCAGGGTCAAATCTCTGAAGATGATATTAATCACGCAGAGATCAAACGGGAAGAGGCTATTATTCTTTCCATGACCCGGGAAGAACGCCAGAACCATCGTATCATTGGCCCGCCCCGCAGAAAACGCATTGCGCGGGGAAGCGGAACGTCGGTATATGACGTAAATAAGCTTCTGAAGAAATTCGACAAGATGCGGGGCATGATGAAGAAGTTTTCGAAGAACAAGAAATACCAGGCGCAGGTGCTGTCCCAGATGGGCGGAATGTAAGTCTGTAGGAGGAAATCGTGAGTGCGAAGATTCGGTTGAAAAGATTTGGAACCAAAAAGCGCCCGTACTATCGTATTGTGGTAGTGGATTCCAGGGCCCCCCGTGATGGCCGGGCTATAGAAGAGGTAGGTCTCTATCATCCTATTGAAATTGCAGAGAAGCAGCTTGTACTCAAGGAAGAGCGCATCCGCGAGTGGTTGGACCAGGGTGCACAGCCAAGCGACACAGTCCGTCAGCTTCTGAACAAAAAGGACTTCCATGTGAAATAAGCGGCGCATGTTACGTCGCAAGGAGGTACCTGTGGAAAAGGAATTGGTCAACTACGTCGCTAGAGCCCTGGTGGACGAGCCTGATCAGGTGGAAGTCAACATGATCGAGGGAGAGAAATCTACCATTCTTGAGTTGCGCGTATCAGAAAACGATGTTGGCAAGGTAATTGGGAAGCACGGCCGCATTGCAAAGGCAATTCGTACTATTCTCAGTGCTGCCGCAACAAAGACCGGGAAAAGGGTAGTGCTCGAGATTCTCGACTAATGGAGCTCTTTTCAATAGGGGTCGTACGGCGGGCCCACGGCATTCATGGAGAACTAAAGGTCGAGAGCCTGTCCGGAGAAAGCGATCATTTCAAACGTCTGAATGACGTTCAGCTCTGTAACGGCAGCGTGACGGAAACCTTCACCGTGGAGTCAGTGCGTGGCGCGGCGCGTGCGTTGATTGTAAAGCTGGCCGGCATAGACAACCCGGAACGCGCCAACCGGTACAGGGGTTGGGAGCTGAAAACGGGGCGGGAACACGCCGCACAGCTGGCCGAAGGCGAGCACTACGTTGCAGACCTTTGTGGATGCGGCGTCTTTCATAAGGGAATACGTCTGGGTACCGTGCGTTCGGTGTGGGAAAACAGTCAGGCGGATGTACTTGAAGTGGAAATCGAAGGCGGCGAAGTCCGACACGTGCCCCTACTGGATGTCTATGTAGGAGAGATAGTTCCTGCAGCCGGGCGGATTGAGCTTAGGGTAGATTGGATTGTGGAATGAAACTTACTGTCCTGACGCTCTTTCCGGAGATTGTGGACGCGTTTTTCTCGTCTTCTATCATGGGAAAGGCGGTGGAAAAAGGCCTGATTACCTACCGCTGCGTGAACATCCGGGATTTTGCGAGTGACAGGCACAGAACGTGTGATGACGCACCGTACGGCGGAGGCGCCGGCATGGTGCTAAAACCCGAGCCCCTTGGCGCGGCCCTTGATTCCGTAGGAGCAGGAAGTGCCCGGACCATCTATCCGTCACCTTCCGGCACATTGCTGAATCAGCGCTACGTGAAGGAGCTCTCCGCCGAGCAGGAACTGGTATTTATCTGCGGACGGTATGAAGGGATTGACCAACGTATCATTGACCACTATGTTGACGATGAGATCAGTGTGGGCAATTACGTCCTGTCTTCCGGCGAGGTGGCGACTCTGGTCATTGTTGATGCAGTCTACCGGCTGCTTGACGGTGTGATCACCCGGGAATCTTTAGAGGAAGAGAGTTTCCAGGACGGACTTCTGGAATATCCTCATTACACCCGGCCGGAGTCATATCTTGGCATGAAGGTACCGGAAGTGCTGCTTTCAGGAAATCACGCTCGCATCCAGGAATGGCGGTACGGCAAGCGTGTAGAGAAGACCAGGAAGTTCCGGAGCGATCTCCTGAAAGAAGAACAAAGAAACGACACGCAGAGTGAGCATTGAGAGAAGGAGTTGATCATGGATCTGGTAAAGGCAGTTGAAAGCGGGCAAATCAAGGAAAGCCCCGAGAACTTCCGCATCGGGGATACGGTGCGTGTTCATTTCTCCATTGTAGAAGGCAAGACCGAGCGGGTCCAGGTTTACGAAGGACTGGTAATTCAGAAGAAGAACGGCGGCCTTCGCCGGACGTTTACCGTACGCAAAATGTCCTACGGCGTCGGAGTGGAACGTGTTTTCCCCCTTCATTCACCGCGTATTCAGAAAATTGAGGTCATGCGTCGCGGCCGCGTGAGAAGAGCCAAGCTCTACTATATCAGAGACCGCGTTGGAAAGAAGGCCAAGGTGGCAGAGCTCATCAGAAAGAAGAGCGATGCCAAACCCGCTTCGCAGAAGTAGGCAGAGGTCCCCATGTTCGGCCCTGAAGATCTCACAGTGCTTCGGCACGGTATCGAGCTTCGGGGCGGAACGCTTTCATCACTTCGCAACAATCAAATTATCACCGCCCGTGTCATACGGCGCCTGGAAAACGGCTCATGGCAGCTTTCCCTGGGGGGAAAGCTGTTTACCGCAAGGGCGGAGGTAGCTCTTTCTCCAGGGCAGTCCATCCGTGCCCGTGTACTCATGTCAGCCGGCAAGGTGTTTCTGAAGGCCTTCACGCGCCCGCAGGACGGGCTGCTCTCCCTTTTGCGGCGTGCCGGCATACCCCAGGACGCGCTTTCTGCCCGTATTGCACAACTTCTTGTTCGTTCCGGCTATCCTCTTGATCCCGCACGCATCAGCACGCTGCGGCAGCATCTCGCCGCCCGGCGCACGCTCTCAGACCGGTCTATCCGGCTTGCCGTCCTGTGGCATGACAGGGGACTGCACCTTGACGAAGAACTACTTGCTGCAGTCGAGAACGTGCTTGACGGGAACGCCGGCGGAGAAGATCTATCCGGAGGACAGAGAGAGCAGCAGCGGCAGCGTCGTGAAGAAGACGAAGGAACCGGCAGTAATCCCGCCGTTGAAGATCGTCCTGACAGCAGCCCGCCCTTGTTTGCCGGGTCAGGCAGAAAAGCGCTCGCCTTGTCAATCAAAGCCGCCGTCTCACGCACCGTTGCTGAAGGATGGCATCCGCTTCATCTCTTTAATCACATAGTGGGAAAGAGGGGACACTGGGTGATCATACCGCTTTCGGCTACCGCAACTAAGAGCGGTGATAGCGCAGATGGAACTCTTCGGATCTATCTGCCTGCCGGTAAGCCGCCCTACCGCAAAGCTACGCTGGATGTGAGCGTTGGAAACGCACGCCTTTCTGCTTCGTGGGAAAACGGTCCAGGTGGTGCGCGCGCCCTGGTAATACACGCCCTTCCTGGTATGAAATCGGAAAACGTGGATTGGATCCGCACGGAGGCACACCACTGGTTTTCTCATTTGCACAATCTTGCAGAGAGTATTACGGTTGAAACGGATAGTTACGATGGCTTTTCACGGGAGGATAGTGGCGCTATAATGAGGCCCATCGACGAAGAAGCCTAAAAGCAGCACACCGGAAATGAAAAAAGCTGTAGCACTTCGGTACCACAAGGGAGTCCCCGCGCCGTTTGTCACCGCCAAGGCGGCCGGTGATCTTGCAGAAAAGATGGTTCGGCTGGCGGAAGAATTTGACGTTCCGCTTGTGGAGCACAATATCGCTGCGGACTCCCTCTTTACCCTCGAGGTTGATCAGTTCATACCAGAGGAATTATATGAAATTGTCGTAGAACTTCTGCTCTTCGCAGGGTACATAGAAAAAGGTAGCGGAAAGGGTGAGGATGAGAAGCATTAAGACGACCGATCTGAAGCCAGGACAGAAGTTTGACAAACCGGTTTACATTGACGGCGTAAACATGCTGGTGCCGGAAAACGTTCCTCTGCGGGAAGGCGACATTAAGCGTCTGACAAAATGGCAGGTCACAGAAGTCTCCACTGAAGGGAAACTTATTGATGAGACTCCTGCAGGCCGGCAGGAAACCTTCTTTCAACGCGCCTTTAATACTCCCGCCCAGCGCCAGGTCATGAAAAGCTACGCCACGCTTTCAGACAGGCTCAAAAGTGTGCACACCAAGGTTACGGCCCTCGAAGATGTTTCCACCTCTGACATTGACTCAATTGTGGACGGTATTCTCCAACTACTGCAGCATCACAGAAATGACGTCGTTGAGTATATCCTCTACGGCTTTCAGGGTGCCGCTGGATTTACTCAGAATGCAGTAAATGCGGCCGTGCTTGCTTTGCTGGTGGGTATCAATATGAACATGGTACAGCACAAACTCTTGCACCTTGCCACTGCGGCCCTGCTGCATGACGTAGGGATGATGCGCCTTCCCAGGGACATTGTATACAAGAAGGGGAAGCTCACCCCTGAAGAAGCTAAGACTGTGAGAACGCATCCCATTCACTCATACAAGATCATTACCCGTGAGTTGAAATATAGCGAAGAGATTGGCATCGCGGCGCTTCAGCATCAGGAACGCTGGGATGGGGGAGGTTATCCCAAGGGGCTATCCGGAAATCAGATATATCTCCCGGCGCGTATCATTGCAGTGGTGGATTCCTTCGAGGCCATGGTGTCCCGCAGGCCGTATCGCAGTTCCATGATTGGATACACTGCAATGCGGAACATACTCAGTGACAATGCACGCCGGTTTGACCCGGAAATTTTGAAGACGTTCATCCGCACAATGGGAATATATCCCATAGGAAGCATTGTTCTTCTCAACAATTCCTGTATTGGCCGGGTTGTGGAAAACAATACAGACGCTCCGCTTAAACCGAAGGTCAAAATAATGATAGATGAACATGGCCGGGAGTATGAAAATGATGAAGGGGAGGTGCTTGACCTCTTTACGGACAGAAAAATTTTCATTGCCAAGGCCGTGGATCCAAAAGAGCTTGCTGACAAAGAAAAGGCGTGACGCCGCATGAACGCGGTGTTGCCGGAGAACAGCACGCCGCATCCTACCTTGAAGAATCAGGTTACAAAATAGTCGAAAAGAACTTCAGGAGCCGCCGCGGAGAGGTCGATATAATAGCTGTACGGGGTGGCGTAATAGTCTTTTGTGAAGTGAAAAGCTGGACTTCTTTTGGCGCGGCTGAGCTTGAACACGCTATAGGAACGCGTAAGAGGGGGCGGATCATTGATGCTTCACGCCACTTTCTGTACCGAAACCCCTGGTATCGTGACTTCGAAATGAGGTTCGATATCGTTCTTGTTTCGGGTCAGCACATGGACATCCGGCACATAGAAGGTGCTTTTGGTGAGGACTGATGGTACGAGTTGCAAAAAAAAGTGACACCCAAAGGTTAAAAGAGCTCAAGAGGAAGATCAAAGACCGGAAATACATGTCAAAGGCCATTAATCGCTTGGCGCTCAAGCTAACTGAAGAGTTTGTGTCCCGGGCAAATCACCCGTAAGAGCGTGTGTTTATTCTCCCTTTTTTCGAAGCATATTTAAAAGTTTGTACGCTTTTTTTTGCACCGCAAGCGGATAGTTGTCCTGCGCCAGCGCAATAAGCGCACGGTAGAGATCCGGATCCGTAATACCTGTAGACTTTCTATCTATTTTTTCAACCGTGTCTATGATGGCAAGTGCCAGCCGCGCGTCCGGCCTGAGAGGGTCCTGCCCCTCGATCAGCCGGGTAAGGGTTTCTGTAAGTTTGCGGTCCGGAGGAACATTCAGTTCACCCAGCGCATCTACCGCCGCGGAAATCACAAGCCCGTCTCTTTCCGTATCCAGAACCGCATAAAGCGTCTCTGTAGCATCCGGTCCGCCAATCTGTCCCAGCAGCCGCGTTGCCCGCATCCGTACTTCCGGGTAGCCCGCGGCACCACCCTGGCCCCGAACAATGATACGCGATGGCTCGAGCGCAAGAAAGGCAAGGACTTCTATGAAATCCCGGTCTCTCCGGTCAATTTTTCCCATTCTAACCAGCTCTTCAATCCGAGAAATACTCTCCTCTTTGTCACTCAGTGAGGGCGATGCCGCGTGATAACGCAAAAGATGCAGGTCTACCTTTTCTCCTGTGCTTCTTTCCGGCAACTCCGGTGTCAAAGGAACCCATTGCGCTGTTCCGTTTTCATTCACAGGTGCACTATCGCCGGGGGTCACCCAGTCTGGCCGCTCTTTGCCCTCTGTTTGATCAGATGAAGCATCTGTATCTTTTTGGGCGGGCGCAGGGGACGCGGCGGCCAGTAGAAAAAGCAGGGGAAGTATGATTAGTCGAGAAGCAATACGTGCGCGCATGACGGGTCCACTGCGAGTATAACACGAACGACGCGCCCCAACTATCCGGCGCTAACAGCACACGTGAGGCACAGAAATCTTCTTGACTGCGCATTCGCATCTCATTAGACTATGCTGATGCTGCGAGCGTTATTCCCCGGGTCCTTTGATCCGCCTACAAACGGACATCTGAACCTTATTCACCGCGCGTCACTGATCTATGATGAAATAGACGTTGTGATAGCGGTAAACGTTCATAAGGGATATACGTTCTCTTCCCAGGAGAGATATGAGATGATGTCCGCCCTGGTGGTGGACTATTCCAACGTGCACGTCCACCTGTGGGACCGTTTGATTGTGGAATTTGCAGAAAAGGTGGGCGCAAAGATCATGATCCGCGGAGTGCGGGCACTTGCGGATTTTGAGTACGAGTTTGAGCTTTCTATGCTGAACAAGGGGCTCAATCCCAACATAGAAACCATTCTGATGCCGACTGATCCCAAGTACTTTGTGCTTCGATCATCGGCAATTAAGGAGCTTGCGCGTCTTGACGGTGATATCTCTAATATGGTACCACCTATGGTTGCAGACCGGCTGAAAGAACGTGTTCGGCGCAGTCGGTCCAAAGCCGAAAAGAAATCTTGACAAGCGAAACCCTATAAGCTAAGGTAAGATTCACGACATTGCGAAGCGAGGTATCACATGGCTACGCCAAAAAAGAAGCATTCCAAGGCGCGCACACGCCGCCGCCGTCAGATCAACGGGAAGTTAAAACTGCCCAGTCTGATCACCTCTCCGGAATCTGGTGAGATGGTAATGCGTCACAGAGTTGATATGAAATCCGGTTTCTACCGGGGGAAGAAAGTATTCGAACCTGAAGAACTCGACTAATCTGTATTACAACATACCGTGAGGAGGATGCATAATGGCAGACGAACTGTTCGAGAAAATGAAGAAGCTTATTGCTGATAAGCTGGAAGTGGACGAAAGCAAGATTACTCTTGACTCGTCATTCCGTCAGGATCTTGGCGCTGACAGCCTTGATACCTATGAGCTCGTGTACGCTATTGAGGAAGAGATGGGCGTGTCTATTCCTGATGAAAAGGCAAACGAGTTTGAAACCGTCCGTGATGCACTAGATTATCTCAAATCGCAGCAGAAGTAATTTTACTGTGCAGCCCGGTTTTTCCGGGCTGACTTTTTTTGCGTTACATAGGCATACCGGAGCGATCTGTGACAGGACGACGGTGTGCTGTTTTTTGAGGGGACCACCGTGCTATTCTCAAGGAACTTTGATGAATTGCAGCCGCCGGCCATCTCCTCTGAACGAAAGAAGGAGCTTCAGCTCTTTGAAAAGCATGCCGGGATTAAGTTTCGCGCCCCGGAGCTGCTCAACCTTGCCTTTTCGCATAGATCTTACGCAAACGAGAATCAAAACGAAGTAGGCAACAATGAGAAGCTTGAGTTCTTAGGAGACTCCGTGCTTGGTCTGGTTGTAGCTGAGTATCTGTTTCAGACGCTCACCGACAAGGCCGAGGGTGACCTTGCAAAGATAAAATCCTTCGTCGTTTCCGAGGATAGCTTAGCGGCTATTGCCAGGACATTGAAAGTTGACAACTTCATTCTCATTGGTAAAGGTGAGGAATATTCCGGGGGCCGGACCAAGAAGGCGCTGCTGGCAGACGCTATGGAAGCCATCATTGGCGCATTTTTCCTTGACTCCGGATTTAAGACGTCCAAACGCTTCATCCTTCAATATCTGGTACCGGAAATCAACAAGGTTCTGGAAAATAAGCACAAGAAAGATTACAAGACACTCTTGCAGGAATTTGTGCAGAAAAAGTTCAAAACCTATCCAAAGTACGTTTTGGTGAAAAAGACCGGTCCTGATCACAGCAAAACATTCTGGATGGACGTGAAGATTAACGACAAAAGTTTTGGACCGGGACAGGGCAAGAATAAGAAAGCCGCTGAACAACAGGCTGCGCGGGTTGCCTTTGAAAAACTTGCCGGCAGCGACGCAAAGGAAGTGAAAGAGTAGGCGTGTCGTCCCGCGTTAACTCATGTTATTTCGCGGGCCGGTAATGCGCTCTTTGTAGAAGTTACGGGCAAGCCCCACAAGAGTCTCTATTTCATTCATCTGCGGATCCTGCAGTACGCTCTCCAGCAAAAATTCCAGCACCACGCCCATGTCACGGTTTTGAGGAATATCCGCCCGTTCATGAAGAATGCGCCCATCTACCGCCAGATCAGAAATGGAAAGTGCGCTCGCATGGTGCAACACGCCGCCCACCCGAGTTTCCAGCTCTACAAGCGAGTGGTCGGCCACAGCGTGCCCGCTTTTCCCATAGGTGTCCGCGCGGCGTAGAAGAAGTAAGTCACCCACAGAATCGGCTCCCACGCGGGAGATGAATCTTCTCACGGCTGCGTCGCTCCACTGTGAGTTGTAGGCAAACATGTGGTGTTTTATTAGATGGCACACATGTTTAATGACAGCGCCGGGAAACCGCAGCCGTTTGAGAATTTCAGCGGCACGCTCTGCTGATACCCGCTCGTGACCGTAGAAGGCGGTATGTCCTGCCTGGTCACTGATCACCGTTTCCGCTTTCCCTATGTCATGCAGGAGAGCGGCAAGGCGAATGTCGAGCCTTCCTTCCGGCGCTCCGTCCACTGACAGAATGGAGTGCGTAAGTACGTCTTTCGGCTTTCCAATATCCTGTCCAATTTCCCGGCACCGGGCCACCTCCGGAAGGACCAGGTCAAGAATCCCCGTTTCATCAAGCATACGCAGCCCGCGTGAGGGTTTCTTTATTTCCAGAAGTTTTACCAGCTCGTCTCTTACGCGTTCCTGAGATACCGAGGAAAGCGTTTCAAGAGAGGCGGTTATCCCCGCTCTTGTTGCCGGCTCAATTTCAAAGCCAAGCTGACCTGCAAAACGGACCGCACGCAAAATACGCAAACCGTCCTCAACAAAGCGGTCACGCGGCTGTCCAATGGCGCGTATGAGCCCGGCCTGAAGATCATGCATGCCGTCAAAAGGGTCTATGAACTCCCCGGAGGCCACGTCTACCGCCATACCGTTCACCGTAAAGTCACGCCGGGAGAGATCCTCTACAATGTCCGTGGTGTAGGAGACACTGTCCGGCCTGCGGGAGTCAGAATAACGCCCTTCAACTCGGAGGGTGGTAACCTCGTACTGCTCACCTTTAAAAATGACCGTTACCGTTCCGTGCTTAATGCCGGTAGGAACCGTTCGGTGAAACATCCGCATCACTTCTTCCGGCGGGGCGTCCGTGGCAAGATCATAATCCTTTGGCTTTTCTCCGCGCGCAATGTTGCGGACTGCGCCGCCTACCAGGAAACATCGATATCCGTACTCGGAAAGAATACCGCCAAGCGGCTTTACGCGAGCCGGCACACGGATTTTGCTCATGGCTCACCATTATTCCGGCATCTGCCTTCTTGTCAAGAAAGAACCGAGGCTGCACCGCGACCCGCCGGGATCGAGTAGGAGGCGGGGTCACCCCCGCCGTCCTCTCACACCACCGTACGTACGGTTCCGTATACGGCGGTTCTACGACAATTAAGACACCGGAACCAAGGCGGTCGAAGTACCGTTTAGGAA
>Ga0102944_1001365_pt1 | contig 16272 bp, 14 predicted proteins | sample SalPonD_shore_MG_FD_78172 | JGI IMG/M metagenome (GOLD analysis project Ga0102944, IMG submission 78172) | Salt pond soil microbial communities from South San Francisco under conditions of wetland restoration - Salt Pond MetaG... | ecosystem: Environmental > Aquatic > Marine > Intertidal zone >...
GTCTCTGATCCAGGGCTTGGAAGTGCCTATGGGATTACTATAAATGATACTAAAGAGCAAATTAAATTAATTACTGAAAATCTTAAAACAGCGATAGGAAATTCATTGTAAAATGTTTGTTACCTTTATTCCTGCTATTTTTTAATTTAATTGTAAGAAAATGAAGTTTTTCTTAAACTCTTTATTTTTTTACTCATAATATTATTTATAGAAAAGAAAGATTTTATAATTATGAAAGCTGTTCAATTAAATGCAAAATGGGATCCCAAGTCATCATTTAAACTGGGATCAAAAGATCTTGAAGGAGAATTAACATACCTCGGTTCTCAAGTATGGCGTCATCCTGAAGTAAAACAGATTGATACGGAAGTTCCAAAAATAAACTCAGACGAGGTTCTGATAAAAGTTAAGCAATGTGGAATTTGCGGGTCTGATGTCCATATGCTGCAGACGGATGATAAAGGATACATCTACTATCCTGGACTTACGGCTTTTCCGGCAATATTAGGACATGAGTTTGCAGGTGATGTAGTGAAAATAGGAGAAAATGCCATTAATAAAAGAACAAATAAACCATTTGAAAAAGGGGAGCCTGTCACTGTTGAAGAAATGGTTTGGTGTGGAGAATGTCGACCATGTTGTGATGGATATCCAAATCATTGTGAAAGATTACAAGAAATTGGTTTTTCTATTGATGGAGCATATGCCGAATATATAAAAGTCCCAGCAAAATTATGTTGGAGCTTGAGAAAATTAGAGAATAAATATGATGATATTTATAAAGCTGGTAGTTTGGTGGAGCCAACTTCAGTTGCATATAATGCTGTAATTGAACGTGGAGGAGGAATAAGACCGGGTGAAAATGTAGTTATTCTTGGAGCCGGTCCTATTGGAATTGCTGCTGTTAATATATTGAAAACCGCTGGGGTTTCAGTTTGTATTATCTCTGAACCAGAAGAGAAACGTGCTTCCTTAGCAAAAAAGATGGGAGCTGATTATGTTATTAATCCTCAAAAAGAAGATTTTGTAGAAAAAGTAAAAGAATATACAGATAATGAAGGAGCAGCACTCTATTTAGAGGCAACTGGTCTACCTAATATAGTGACTGATGATATTCAAAAGGCAATATGGGAATGTAAAGCAGTTAATAGCACAGTAGTAATAGTTGCAAGGGCAGAAGAGAGAATGCCGATTATCGGAGAATATTTCCAAGTTAGAAGAGCGAAAATTGTGGGCGCACAGGGACACTCAGGACATGGTTCCTTTCCAAATGTTATCAGTTGCATGGCTGCAGGGATGGATATGACTCCTATGATAACCAAAGAGATCTCTCTTGAAGAAATCCCAGAAAATTTAAAATTATTACAAACTGATAAGGACAATTGCAAAATATCTGTAAAAATTAGCTAGACTTTTTTTATTTTTTTCTATGATATTTTGAAAAAGATTATGTATTTAAAACCATCTTTAAATAATCCATACTTTCTTTCGCGACATCTTTAAAAGAAGGTTTCATAATTGTTTCAATGGACGCATATTTGTTATATCCATTTTTTTTGAATATATTAAGAAATGCTCTGAAATCGAAATGTCCTGTACCTGGAGCTCTTCTATTTGTATCTGCTAAATGAACATGACCTACGTGAGAACATATATTTTCCAAATCATCCCAAATAAAACCAGGATCCTCTTCTAAGTTGGTATGGAATGAATCAATTAATAGTTTAAAATTATCTGAATTAATTTCCTTAATTAATTCAAATGAGCTTGAAATGGTGTTAAAAGAATCGATCTCAAAACAATTGATAGGTTCAAAAACCAAAAAAACGTCCCTATTCTCTGCTATTCTAACGCATTCCTTTAATGATGATATTATGTTCAATTTCTCCTTCTTTAAGCTGCTCTCTGCTGTATATCTTCCTCGAATTAATCCAATTATCACTAAGGACTCTGTTTCAAATGCAAAGTCCATATATTTTTCCAATCTATTTAATGCATTTTTTCGTATCATCTCATCATGATGTCCTAAAGAATAACCAAAGCGAATAAATGTACTCCCAGTACCAATTGCGGAAATTTCCATATCATAGGAATTCATTATATCATTAATTTGCTTAGTGTCTATTTTCTCTGGTTCTAATAAACTAAGTTCGATCCCATCGTATCCTAATGATTTTAGAAAATCACAAAGCGAAGTGAAAGTATTGTTTATCTCATCTTGATCGCTTTTTGACTCATTTAAGCCAGAAACAATACTAAGTTTCATTATAATCTAATTATTTAGATTCATTAAAAAATTTCATTAACAATATATTAAAACATATTATAATATATTTAAAATAATTCAATACTCAACATCTTTTATTGATAAATAATGCCAACTAAAGTAACATATGGGAATTGGAACACAGTTGAGGTATTAGAAGAGATAGATAATTTTCTTTTATTTACTATGGAAGAGCCTTGGGAAATTATTAAACCTAAGCTTAGTAAACTTCCATTGGAAACCATTCTCAACAGATCTATGGATATTAACAATCTCGAAAAATTATATCAACGCTTCAAAAGTTATCTAAATGAATCAATGACAATAGTAGGGTTAGGCGGTGGAACATCATGCGATTGCGCGAAATATTTTGCATGGAAATCTTATAAAGAAGAGGATCTTAAGGTGCGCTTAATCTTAATTCCCTCAATTATCTCTGTAGATGCATTTTTATGCTCTTCAATAGCAGTAAGATATGATAATAAGGTAAATTATATTGGAGAAAGTTCTCCTGAAAAAATCCTTATTGATTATGAACTCATTAAAAAAGCCCCTAAATATCTAAATAGGGCGGGAGTTTCTGATACTATCTCGATTACTTCTGCCTTAGGTGATTGGAAATTAGCTTATCAGGAAAATAATGAAAAATTTGATAAAATAGTATTTAATAAAGCAAAAACTATTGCGAAAGATTTGATGAAGGTAAGAGATGACATTAGAGATGTCACAGAAAAGGGAATTAAGGCTCTAGTGGAAGGATTCTATAGAGAAGTAACTCTCTGTGATAATTGGGGAAATGCGAGACCAGAAGAAGGAAGTGAACATTTTTTAGCTTATTGTATTGAATCTATTACACATAATCATTATATTCATGGGCAAATAATAGGAATGAATATTTTAATCAGTCTCTATTTACAGAAAGATTTTGCTGAATTTTCGATAGAGGATATAAGACAATTTTTTAATGACATAAATCTTGATATCTCTCGACAAGCTCTTAAAATCTCTTCGGAAATTTTAAGAAAAGCTCTGAAAGAAATACAAGGCTATGTTAAAAAAGAAGAACTCATGTATTCGATTTATAATTCTCCTAATTTCAATTTAGATAATAAAAAAATTGAGGAAGTAATTCAATTTTTGGAGAAACTTTAAGTAATAAAAAGAAAAATCATATCTCTTTAAAGAAGAATTTTAATCGTCTGCTAAATCTTTTAGCATACCGGCATCAATTTTATTAAATTCCTCAGCATATTTTACTCCATATTTTTCTCCTATTTCACCATAAACTAATTTTACAAGCAGAGTTACACGGATCGCATTAGGAACATCCTCTTCTAATAGTTCTACATAAAGATTATTTGCTCGGGCTAATAATTTATTTTGGTGAAACCAGTTTTCCATAACTGTTTTTTGGTAATTGACCGCGTTAATTTTATCTTCAATATAATCGGTGATATCGACATAAAAATTCAATACGGTCGGATTCCGCGCAAAAAGATATCGTTCTCCTACCGCATGAATATCTAATCCTTCATCAAAATGTTCTGTATAGAATAAATCAAAGGAACTTTGCCAACAAGCCTCATTAACGGCTCGCGCAGTTGTTATATGATCCATATTTTCTTCATCTGTTCCGTTTAAATCGAATGATACAACAAGATCAGGTTTATATTTTCTCATCAATCGCACTAATTTACCTCTTAGTTCATGATAGTCTGCCGTGTATAGGGTATCAGTCGGATAACCTAAATGTATAATTTCTTTGGCACCTAAAGCTTTATATGCTCTTTCAACTTCTTTTTTATTTCTCTTTATGCCTTTTTCTTTTGGCAATCCCACACAATCCGCATAATCATCAGTTATTCTTACACAAATTAGCTCATTCCCCTCATCAGAAAGCTTTGTAAGAGTTCCACCTGCCCAAATAGTAAGATCATCAGCATGTGGGCCGATTGCTAAGACTGTTTTATATAAAAATAAATCTTTAACAGTTTTTCTGATTATCTGTCCAGCTTCTACACCAATTGATTCTGTTTCATGCCCTATGAACTTTCCATTTTCTATATCATCAACCCACACTTGAGGTTTTAATGACCATTGATTTAAGGGAATAAAATACCCGATTGAATCATTTGAATGGCTGATAACAATTATTTCTTTATCTTTTTGTTCATTTAAAATGTCTGAGATTAATCCAGGAAAAGGCTCACCTGGGATATTAATAAAGTCAAGCTCCCCAATTCTTATTTTACTAACAGAGCTAATAATTTGTTCATTTTCATATGCTCTGTCTAAAATCCCTAATGTGTATAATAATTGGAAATCTGGATTTTCTAATTTTAATTTTACTTTCCTAAATTTTATTTCAATGGGTGATATTTCGATTTTTTTATGATTTTCAAATATCTCTTTAATTTTAGAAAACACTTCATTGGCAAAAATTTCCATCTTTTCGTAGCCTTCCTCGCAATAAATCGGAGATTGGGCACCACATAAGCCTAATGCGAATAGAGATACACCTCCATATTTATTCTCAATCATTCTTGATACCATACCTGGATAATCCGCTGAGATGGAAAGATTTTCTCTTGTTGTGATTTCCGGTTGTGCATTGTAAGTCCATAGACTGGCAATTAATCTTTCTTTAGAAATAAATTTTAGAATTTTTATACTTCCATCCACATTTTCCTTAATTCTATAATTTTCTATTAAATCGGGAAGTTCTGATTTTGAAATATATAACTCTACCTCTTCCATTTGTTTTTCCGCTTCAATTACTAACTTCACGATTTTATCTATGAGAAAGATCATGTATCTCTCATTAATTCCAGATTTTCCTATTATAGGACCCCACAAACCCATTGTGTCTGGTCCAGCATGTGTGTGAGTTGAGAAAATATATATATTCTTGTGAGGAAATCCATAAGCAGATAATCGATATTTTACTTTATCAATAAAATTCGATAAAAGTCCGATTACCTCAACGGAAACTAAAGCAATTTTATTTTTTCCATCTGACAACACTAGAACTCTAGCAGATATTGGATCGTGAATATCTTTTATTTTAGGTGCCATCATAGTTAAATAACCAGCTATATAAATATCGCCAGCTCCATCAAGGGGAATAATTCTTTCCTTCGCTACTCCACATTTTAATATCATTTTTCACATCACTTTAAATCTATTTTATATTTTTTTTTTGATCAATCCAATTAATTTTAAAAATTTTTAAAAAAAAGGAAATTATTTATTTTGTTTATTACATCGTTTCTTTTCGTTTTTTGTCATGCAATTCTTGCTTTAATCTTTCATTTTCAGCAACTCTTTCTTGAGTCAAAGGATAGAAGTATAGTAAAATTAAAGCAATTACTAATACGAGTACTGGCCAATAAATTTGAACAATTGGAAGTATTATTGGTCCTTGGGCAGGATCTCGAAGCTCATAATCTCCCCACCCCGCTCCACCAAACACTAAAGCAAGAACGATAAGATTTATGGCACCAGATAATCTATTAAATAAAGCAACCACTCCATAATAAGCTCCTTCTCTTCTTACGCTAATACCGGAACGTACCTCATCGTCATCTATTAACTCGGCTATACCTTGATCATAAATATATAAAGACCCCCCAAGCCCAATTCCAACGAATGTAATGAAAATATATGCAGTTAATTCATCAGTTGCGAATAAAAATAGTAGAAGCGAGACTGCCCAGAATCCTGCTGCCATCATATAAGACTTTCTTACTCCAAATCTCTTTCTTAAGTACATCCAAAGGGGAGTTGAGGCTGCGGAAACAATGAGACCAACCAGCATTATTAAACCAGGATCCTCTGAATTAAGTAATTCATCAGCATATATTGGTATTACAGTCGGAAGAATTCCATAAACAATGAAAATCGCAAGGGCTATAATACAATAGATCATAAATGCTTTATTCTTGAATGTGATTTTATAAGATTCTTTCCAACTTGGTGCATTTTCCACGTCCCTGGAAAACTCCTTCCTTTCGAAGCATCCGAATTTTATCATAATCCCTATGGTTCCACCCACAATAATGGCTGCAACGATACCATTAATTACATAAGGCATTGGATTACCTGCTACAGGAGCCCCAACTATGATTTCCGGTAGTAAAAAAGCTAAACCAACCCCCAAAATAGTGAAAATATTTCTCCATATTCCTAATGAACTTCTATCTTCCATCGTAAGGAACATTTCAGGCCATAATCCATTAAAATTAACTGTATACGTTGTAAAAACTAAATCGAAAACTATTAAAATTATTACTAGGTACAGGAAAGTCAAGAAATCATTTCCGGTTGGAGGTGTCCAGATTACTATCATTAATATACAGAGTGGAATAGTTGAGATATAGATCCATGGTTTTCTCCTTCCCCACTTTGTTTTTGTTCGATCTGATAATACGCCAATAAGAGGATCATCGATAGCATCCCAAATTGAATAGATAACAAATGCTAATGCGTACCAATAAATACTTAGACCAATTACTGTATAATAAAATGTGAATCCAAGAAATAGAAAATTCTGTAGTGAAAGATTGTCTGCAAGAGTACCATTTGCATAAGCTACGCGAGTACCAAACGAAGTCTCTAAACCAATTTCTTTTTCAGATTTTTTTTGAGACATGAATTTATTTTGTTTTTCTTTGTATAAATAATTAAAACCTATTGAGAATTTTTTTTAAAAAAAAATCCAACAATATGAAGAGAGAATAAATTTTATTTAAATGCTGTAAAAATAGGAAAAGAATTTAGTCTCTATGAATTAATAATAATTAAATTACACCTATAGATGTGATATTTAATATGACAGATTGGAATTTACCTCCACAAGGAGGACATATGGATTTACCTGATGGCATATATCTTCAAACTATGTCGATAAAGGAGATAAATGAACGATTAAAAGAAAATGATGTTATTATTATTCCTATTGGTTCAACCGAAAATCACGGACCTGCTGCATGTATAGGAGAAGATACATTCCTTGTGACAAGAATGGCCGAATTAATCGCCCAAAAAACAGGATGTACCGTTGTAGAGCCGATTTGGTACGGAAGTCATCCATATCATCATGTTGGAATGCCTGGTTCTATTATTGTGCCCGAAGAGATTTTTAAAGGGATGGTTCGAGCTGTAATTGCTGGATTATGGAACATGGGATTTCGAAAACAGATATTATTAAATGGACATGGACAAGAGTATGTGATACCATCAGCTATTCATGAATGGGCAAAAAATTATCAATTACCAGCCGTTCTTTGCAACGTAAATTGGTATCATGCAATTCCTCAGCGATGTATGGATAAAGAGCATGGTGGACCATTTGAAACACCTTTTATACATGCGGATGAGGCAGAGACCTCCTTTTCGATGGCTCTTTTCCCAGAAATGATACATATCGAAGATGCAGCAGATAATGAACCTCAATGTTGGATTCCAGAGGGACACGTTGATAAGGCAGGGAATATTTATCAAAGACCTATAAAATGGTATGGACAAGTAGGATTTGGACCCATTGAAACTTCTGCTTATCCTGAGGGAAATGTTGGCAGTCCAAGTAAAGCAACATTTGAAAAAGGGAAACCTGGTATAGAAGATCTCTTAAATTACTTAGAAAAATTAGTTAATGATATTTTAAAGACATTTCCGCCTGGTAAATTGCCTCCTATAGAAGGGATAACTCAAAGAGAGCCAGATGAGGTTAAGAAATATATTAAAGGCCCTCTAAAAGGGGGAAAAAGTATTTATGAATTACGATATCCTCCTTAATTTTAAATTAATCATCGCTTCTTTTTCTTTTAAGTATTTTAGGAATCCTTAATATTATTCAATTTTTGCCCCACACTAAATACAATACACACTAGATTCCTTTGTATACGCTCCACATTTTGGACAGTATTTGGTTTTATTTTTTAGGACTTCCTTAACAGGATAACTTTAAAGTGTCCACTTTTAGAAGAGAATAACCCTTTTATTTTTCCAGATCCCCTTAAATTAAAGATAATATCCCTTAAATCTTCTTTTGGAATACCTGTTCTTTGAGCAATTTCCTCTACAGAGACATTAGGATCCGATTCAAATTCTAAAATCACCTTATTTTTAAACTTTTCTCTCTTTTGAAGAGCAAATAATTCATACACTACAATAATTAATCCTACCGCAATTAATAACCATCCTCCCCACGATTTCAACGACCAATTGATGAATATATAAATTCCCCATATAAAGAGAGCTCCTGCAATAAACAATAATAGAATAGATAAAGTTTTGTATTGGCTTCTCTTTCTATACTGCATAATATCACGTCTAATTATACTCTTATATTAAATATTTGAATTTTTCATTTTAAAACTAGGGTTTATAGATTATTGAGAAAGGAAAAGAAACTGGGAATTTATATCTAGTTTTTGGACAAATAGAAAATTATATTAATTCATTCGCTTTTGTATTATAATAACTAAGTATCATCAGTAATGATGGATAATTTAGATTAAAAGATGACTGTAACTTTAGATCTTGACTCTATTCTAGAGAATCTGATGGACAAATTAGGGGAAAAAATATATTTTATCATTATTTCTTCAGAAAATGGAGTTGTTATTAAATCATATATCAATGAAGATGAATTTAATAAATCAGCCATAAGTTTAAATATATCTCAAGTTTACGAATCTTCTGAAGAGATAACTGATTCAATTGGAATACATAAACCCGATTTTACGCTTATTCATAGCGATAATTTTTATATCTTATCTATGAAACTATTAGATTATATTTTCATCTTATTAATGGAAGATCAAGTAGATTTAGGATTAGTGTTTCAAATTATTAATAGTTGTATTATCCCTTCTTAATTTGATATTTCAATAATTGGTCTATTTAAATTTATTATTTTTCAATCATTTTACTTTCATAGAATAAAATTAAATTGTGATAAGGTTGAAATATAAGCGTAATCAATACTCAGAGGGTACTTCGATATGTGCCATTATTATCGGTGCAATTTTTCTTTATTGGGGGTTAAGACATTATTTTACAATGAATGTATTAGATCCACATTGGTGGCTTTGGAATTGGTGGCCTCTCATTTTTCTTATCATAGGGATTTCAATATTAGCAAGTCAATTTGCTGCTTTGATAAACCGCAGTAAACTAAGAAAAGTTGTGAAACAAGAATTTTTAAACAATCCAAATGCTTCAGTTGAAGAAATTGCCACTAACACTGGTATATCTATAAAAGATATACGCGCAATCATTTTAGATCTAAAAGCTTCCGGAGAATTAAGAGGTAAATTTTCCTCATCAACAGGACAAATGAAATATACACAAGTTCAGATGAAAGGAACCCCTCAACCAATACCAGACCAAGGAATAGCTCCACCTCCAGAGCCTAAGAAAGCAAACTATTGTCCGAATTGTGGAACTCCAGTTAACAAAGAAAATGCGATCTATTGTCAATATTGTGGTGCAAAAATAAATTTAGAATAATAGCATTCTTAATCCTATTCCTTTTATTATCTTTTATTTAATTCAACGTTTAATTATATTAATGAAAAATCTATCTAGGAAAACCGCCTTTACTCCCCCGATTTAGATTGATTTAAATAGTTTGGGTCTATTTTATTATTGATTTATTTTTGATTTTAAGATATTTATTTTTACTCAATAAAAAGATCAGGGTAATGAGGTTGTAGCATATGAGTGATATAGATAATCAGATTGAAAAATATGTAAAATATTTTCAGAAAAAAAGGAATTTAGATTCGATAAAGAAAGAGGAGATTGATAATGTCCTTATCTCCGATAAGTATTTTGAATTTATTGATAATGTGTATAATTATTTTAATTCAAAAAAAGGATCCAAGACGCAAGGAAATAAAGAACGTTTAGCTATTGAGTGCTATCTAGATGCTGATGAAGCAATAACTCATTTCTGGAAAGAATTATTGGGAAATAAACTAACCGAAGAGATTCGTGCACATTTAAAAATTTAAGAAATATTTCTATTATTATTTGATTTCTAACAACACTTATCGATTTCCATTTATAATTTCTATTTTTTTTATAGTTAATCCAATTTAAGAAAGAATTAATTAAAAATAAAAAATAAATAAAATTTTACTTATTTTGACGTTTCTGATTCATCAGATTTTGATTCTCCCAACTCACTTAGGTATTTTTTGCGTCTTTCCTCATGAATTTTAACCAATGCACTTTTCATTTCGTCAACAACTTCTCCAGTCAATGGATAAAAAATAACCCAGATGATAAAACCGAAAAGAGCTACCAACCCAGGAATAAGTCCCATTGCAATATTTACTCCGAGAAATGCATTAAACATACCCATAGTTGCCTCTAACCCTATGCCCTCTTTATAAATTAAGCCGAACAATGTCATGAGAGTTGTGGGGGTTGCTAATGCAACACTAATCATAGGTTTACTTATAAGTGGACCAATACCCGCATATAATCCTTCGCGCCGCTCACCTGATATCTTCCAAAAGTCATAATCAATTGTGTCAGCTCGCATCGGATTATGGAGTATAAAGTCCCCTGCAAATGCAAGAAATACTATTGAAAACCCAATGCATAATAAATACCAAAGACCTGTAAAAGCCAGAGCAAAACCAAGTAAAAGTCCCACTGCTAAGACCCCTTGATTAAAACTTAAGGCTTTTTTTATTGAATATCTGTCAGCAATTCTTAATTGTATATAAGCACCAATTAATAAGCATATTATTGGAGGTATCCAAAAAATTAGCATTTCTAAGCTTGAACTCATCATTGGGGCAAGAACCCATGTCAAAAAGAAAGGAAGTGTCGTCATAGCCACATTAAGTATATACACGCTTACTCCATCGTATATCAAATAAATCACGTATGACTTATTTTTAAAGGCCAATTTAAGACCCTTAATTAAAGGGGTAGGATCTTCTGGAATATGTTCAGAATGCTCACGAACAGTATATGATAATAGAATATACGGAATTAATCCAAAAATTGCTATTCCTATTACCAGAAATTGGAATATTGTAATGGATTCTTGTGTAGGATTAGCTAGAAAAACTAATGGCAAGATAAACCCTATTAAAACCCCTGGCAAAGTAAAGAGTGTACTGTAAATCTGTATCTTTTCTCTTTCCTGTTGATCAAGGGTCATTTGAGGTAATAATGCTACATAAGCACAGAGTACAATAGTGAATAAAGTATCATAAGCAACTTGAGTAACTAAATACCATACAAATAACCATACTTGAGCTGTTAAGTTAAGATTATCTTTCAATACACCCGGTGGAAAAAACACTAAAGCAAATGCTATGCTAAAAATCGGTGCCCCATACTTAATATAAGGGATATAACGCTGATATTCTCCACGACGTTTATTGTAGAATTTTGAATTATTAATTTTATTACCAAAAATAGGATCATTTACAACGTTCCATATCGCATATACAATTTGAGCGATAACTATCCAGATATTCTGGAGACCCATCCACGCATAATAAAAGGATTGAATTAGTCCCATAACAGAAGCATAAAATATTCCTGGCATCGTAGCAATAGCATAGGTTAACTTCTCTTTAAGGGGTACGAATTCTGTTTCTGAACGTTCTTTAGTAACTGTAACCATAATTTTTTCACATAGAAATTTTGTATATTTATAATTAATTTATAAGAGAAATATTATAATTTATTTAAATTGATTCTTAAAAATAGCTTAGTATAATTTTTATAAAGAAAGAATTAGAATGTTTAACTATGAATGAGGAAAAAAGTCAAAATCGAAAAACTAAATTATACTTTGGAATTTCTAGTCAAGTAATTTTAATGGGATTTGTATCATTATTTACAGACATCTCAAGTGATATGATTGAAAGTATATTACCTTTATTTATTTTTGAGATTGGAGGTACCGCAGTCCTTTTAGGATTGATATCAGGTGTCACTAATGCGAGTGCTAATATTTTTAAGGGCTTATCAGGCTATCTAAGTGATAAAGTAAATAAACGAAAGATTTTCGTAGCTGGAGGATACACAATTTCTAATCTTTCAAAACCTTTTATTGGTCTTAGTCCTTCATGGGAAATGGTTCTTGCACTAAAAGCCTCAGATAGGTTTGGAAAAGGTATTAGAACTGCTTCACGAGATGCTTTGATTTCATATTATGCGCGGAAAAATCGCGGAAAAGCTTTTGGTTTACATAGATCTTTAGATACTAGCGGTGCTGTAGTTGGATCATTATTAGCATTTCTATTTCTCTATTTGGCATTTACTTATCGAAATATCATATTGATTTCATTATTCCCTGGTCTAATCGCAATTATCTTGATCTTATTCGTAAAGGAAGTAAATCCTAAAGAATTTGAGGCTGAAATGGTGAAAGAGGAAAAAAAGGTAGAAAAAGATAAATTAAGTCGAAATTTCATAAAATTTATTATAATACTTGGTGTAATTGAATTCGCGAGCATTGATTTTTCGTTTATCGTTATTCGAGCGGCAGATTATATCAATGAATCATTAGTTTTTCTAATTCCTGTGTTTTATCTTATTTCAAATATCGTCTATATAATCTTCTCACCTATAAATGGATCCTTATCTGATAAATACGGACGGAAACCTTTAATTTTAATTGGCTTATCACTATTATTACTAAGTTCTATTCTACTTGCGTTTCCAATAAATATCTCTATTTACTCCTTGATTTTAATAATTATTGTATATATCCTATTTGGATATTATATGGGATCAGTAGATCCAATTTCAAGAGCTTATGTAGCCGATTTAGCTGGTGAGAAAAAGCGAGGACGAGCATATGGACTTTATTATTTGTCTGTTGGATTAATTTCCTTGGTAGAATCCTTAATTTTTGGATACATATACGATGTGTTTTCTTATAGTGCTGCATTTTTATACGGAGCAGGAATGCTTTTCATTTGCTTACTCATCTTTGCATTCACTGATTTCTCTAAAATTACTAAGAAGGATACAGAAAAGAGTTAAAAATATATTTCTTTCTTTTATTTATTTTTCAATTCTAAATAAAATTCGTGAAAGTTGAGTTTCATGAAGTTTCTTATATATCTGCATATCACAAATTCTTTCGATTTCATTCCAATTTATATGATGTTTATTATTGAAATCCTTTAAAAAAGTTAGTTAACCTTTTCCTCTTATGTTTTCAAATTTATACTTAAATATCTCTTATTATATTCATTTTACTTATTCTTTTCTTTATCTAAGTGAGGAAATAGAAAAGAAGATTAACTAAAAAGCGGACCCGGCAGGATTCGAACCTGCGACATCCCAATTCGGCTCCATTTAGGAGTCTCCGAAGGCGGGCACCCTATCCAGACTAGATTACGGGTCCTTAAAGAAAAAAATTGATCTTCTCATGAAATAAAATGTGAAGTTATATTAATATCGTCTTCTATGGCTAAAAAAATTTATTATCATTATTGATTATAAGGAGTGGACGATTTCTTTTTCTTTCGCTGTTTTTTTAATAAGAATGAGATATATTCAGTCATTTCATTAAAAAAATTTCTAAACTGTATTACATAGGATATTTCACCTTCTGATTTAACTAAACCCCTCATATAAGCCTCATATGTTTCAATTTGAAGCGTGATAATTTTTAAAAAAACTTCCTTGGTTAACTTAAATTTAATATCATAGTTTTTATTAAAACCTTCTGAGTAACTTAAAGTGCCTTCTTTAATTCTAAACCAGAATTGGAATTCTATATCAGTAATGTGAAATTGATAAATATCATCCGTATCGGAAAAATTTTGTTTTATTTCATTGAGATTCGCAAAAAGGTTCGTAACATTCTGCAAATACTTATCTAATAGGTTTTTAAATTCATCATTATCCACTTTAAGTAAACTTTTAAGGATAGAGTAAATATTCTCGAAATTGTTCATATCAATTCCATTATTAGATAAATTATGAAAAAACCTATTCAAAGGCTTCTTATAAAGAATTGCGGAATTAATGAATTTAAACTTTTCTATTTATTACATATTTCTATTAGAATCCCCGAGAATAAAATTTTTAAATTTTTAATTATTTCTTTTGTTACTATAAAGTTTCTTTACTTCCAACAAGCGATTATATAAAAGCGGATATGATTGGAACAAAGTACCAAACTTTATATCAAATGCCCGTGTAGTGTAGTCCGGTCTAGCATTCGGGACTGTCACTCCTGCGACCCGGGTTCAAATCCCGGCGCGGGCGCCACTTCTTATTATTCCATGTTTTACTTTTCACTTATTTCAAAATTCACTTTTTTAAGGCTAAGGATCAGCAAAGCAAAAAATAAAATAACTAATATTGAAGTTAGAATATAGAACGTGACGTTCATATCAATCGCAGCAATAAATCCTGAAAGAATCGGGGTGATCAGAAATACAACACCAAGAATACTCTCTAAAATTGCTGAATATTTAGATTTATTTTCTTTCATATTTAATATCAAAAATAGACGTAATGAAACTCCATACAAAATACCGGTACAAGAACCGATTATAAGAAATAATATAATAAATATAAGAAACTCTTGATTTAATGCGATTATCGGAAAGATCAGGACCAAAATCCCAACCATGATAGGAGGAATTCTATTAAATCTTCGCAATTTCATTAAACTTGCGAAAACCATTGAAATCATTTGGGAAAGTGCTAAGAAAAAAATCGCAATATATACAGTAAATGGTTCAAAATTGAGTAATTCAGATTTAATAGGATATAAAAAATTGATTGCCGCACGAGGTAAACAATATCCGATTACTAAAAGAACTGGAAATATTAATGGAAAAGATAGTTTAGAAAAATCATCCTTTTCTTCTTTTATTTTTACTGCTTTTACAAGATTGAGTTTCTTTTTTTTTATATATTCTTGAAATTCTTTAGAATGAATATTTATCTTTTTTGGTTCTTGAAATGCACCTAATGCGACGATTAAATTGATAAATATCAAAATCGGAGCAATATAAAATATAATTTCCAGTAATTCAAAAACGAAGAGCAACAAAGCACCTAGTAAAAACCCCCCTAATATTCCTAAATTCCATGAAATATTATATTTAGCAGTTAACTTCCGATGCTCATGAAAAATATTATCAGAAATCGAAGATTGCAGATTTGGCCAATACAATCCCATGAAAATACCTTCTAATGTTCTGGAAATTATAAATAATAGGGGATTTAAGGTAAAATAAAAAATAAGTTCAGAGAGAAACACACCTGACAATGAAATAATAATACTGGTCTTTCTTTTAATCTTTTGAGAAATTTTATTAAGCAATAATGGAGAAAATGTATATGCTATGGTAGTTCCCGCAGAAAGCACACCAATTACACCCTCATATAAACCTTCTTGCAGATAATAGATTGGAACTACGAGATTGATCATTCCATTATTCATGGGATAAAAAAATGCTAAAATAAACACCGGCCAGAAGCGCCATTGGCTCAATTCTTCCATAGAATCCATAATAAAGAAACTAATTATATACCTTTCATAATATATTTTTATATAAAAGTACTCTATTGAACAAATAGTTTTTTATTATTAAGGATACTGAAGACCAAGTTTCATTTAAGCAAAAATTTAATCAATTATTTATTTTGAATAATCAGAAAAGTGAAAATTACTCTTAAACAATAATTAAAATTCAAAATATCTTTATTATTTCAAAGAATTATTTTAGATTGCTTAATTTCAGGTTTTTTAGAATAGTTATATTTAAAAATCTAACGATAATATATTAATCTTGAAGATAAATAATCTAATTAACTAAGTGTAAAAAGATGGAAGATAAATTTTTTAAGTTATCAATATTAGCTATGACTTTTCTTCATTCAATAGTGTTTATTTTTGTAATTTTAATCAAAAATAATTATTCAATAACAACTATATTGCAAATTATAGTATTTTTTATTCCTGTTGGTTTTTTATTATTTTTTCTCATTAAAAA
>Ga0102944_1001366_pt1 | contig 16264 bp, 19 predicted proteins | sample SalPonD_shore_MG_FD_78172 | JGI IMG/M metagenome (GOLD analysis project Ga0102944, IMG submission 78172) | Salt pond soil microbial communities from South San Francisco under conditions of wetland restoration - Salt Pond MetaG... | ecosystem: Environmental > Aquatic > Marine > Intertidal zone >...
CAAATATCCGAGCTTATACGAAGGACAAGTTCCCTCACGAGCACATTCGGGTGCCCATCATGATGATTATCTTAATATGGCGATGGATTTACTTACCAATAAGAGTGTACCTATCCCCAATTCAGTTGGTCATCTTGATCTGGTTTCCCTTCTCAAGTCGAAAATCCCTATCGATCTGCCTAATCATAAGAAGTTTACGGTAATAGAGATCCAGCCCGATGGGCCTTGTTCCGGGAAACCCTTTGACCCAAGCTGTTTCACCAAAGACGAGGATGAAGAAATTGAAATATTGGTTCTGATGAGAAATGGGAATATCGTTATTCCAACATCAAATACCGTATTGAAACCTCACGATCAGATCTTGTTGATATCTTCTGAGGAAGTCTGGGAAAAATTGCGTGACCGGTTTCAGGCCCCGGAGCAGATGAAAGATATTCCCCGTAATAAAAACAATAGTGAGTAAAACTCAAGTAAACCTTTCCTTTGATCGGACAGCTCCAAAAATTTGCGGCGACACATCAGATAGAATATCGTTAAATTTTTAAAATACGTCTGTTATCAATTTGATAGCCATAATAATAGCAAGTACCGAAAAGGCATACTGGAGATAACGCTGATTAATTTTCAAATTTAAATAAGCGCCGCCAAAGCCGCCAAACAATCCCCCCAGAGCAAGCGGCAAAGCAGCTCCAAAATCCACATAACCCAAGTGGAAGTTAGTTAGTGCACTTGCACCGGATCCCGAAAGGGCTAGTTGTAACCATCCGGAAAGGGAAATGAGCACGATGGCAAAGGAAGAAATACTTACTGACTTTGCAAAATCCTTTTTGTAAAACAAGTTCAATAAAGGTACCATTACACCCCCGCCCCCGATGCCTGCCAAAGCTGCAACAAATCCACCGAGTCCACCGGTTACTGTTGCCTGCCTCCATGTTACGGACGTCTGTTTCTCAATGGAAGAGGCATTACGAGAGCCTCGTCGGTAAAACATAAACGCCACATACAACAGTAAAAGACTAAATACGATTACAAATTCTTGTTTGTTATAATAGGAGGATGTGATAACTAATTTGCCCAGCGTGACGCCTGCGGCCCCGAGAATCCCGACTTTTAACCCTTCTCCCCAATAAAAATTATGTTGATTATACTGACGAACCGAACTGCCAAATGCAGCGACGAACGTACAAAACAGTGAGCTTCCGATAGCCAATAATACGGGATGTTGAATCCCGGCGTTGCTAAAAACAACAAACAGGATAGGAGTAAATAATATCCCGCCACCCAGACCAAAGAGCCCGGCCACAATTCCGGCAATAATTCCAAAAATTAATAAAATGAATAACTCCATTCCTTCCGAAAAGTGTAACTATTGGGATAATTATTAAAATAAAATCGAGATTTCACCCTGTAGGATAGTGCATGCATAACCGCCAAGTTCAACCCGATCTCCTTGCAATGTGCAATAGATTGTTCCGCCCCTTTGGGAAATCTGACGTGCTATTAGCTCGTTATTTCCCAATCTTGCACTCCAGTAAGGCGTTAACATAGTATGTGCCGAACCGGTTACGGGATCCTCTTCCACTCCAACAGCAGGCGCAAAGAATCGTGATACAAAATCGACTTCATTGCCCGGGGCAGTAACAATGATGCCGCGTACATCCGCTTCTTTTAATAACCGGATATCCGGATTCAAATTCCTCACTTGCTGCTCATTTTCAACTACGTACAAATAGTCAGTATCTTTATATAATTCCTGAGCCGGAATTCCAACGGCTTCTTCCAGAAAATCGGGAATATCCACCGGATTCACCTCGCTGGCAGGAAAATTCATCAAAAGTCGGTCATCTTCCCTGCGCACCTGCAATTCTCCGCTATTGGAATCAAAGCGAATCATATCCGCATCATAGCCAAGGTGCTCAAACAATACATGCGACGAAGCCAGGGTAGCATGTCCACACAAATCAACTTCTGCGACGGGTGTAAACCAACGTAACCGGTAGTCGTTTTCCTGTTTTACGAAAAAAGCCGTTTCCGACAAATTATTCTCCATAGCAATATTTTGCATCAGCTCATCGGGCAGCCATTCATCGAGCGGACAAACGGCCGCCGGATTCCCTTTAAAAGGTTGTTGTGAAAATGCATCCACTTGGTAAATAGATAATTTCATTGTTAGTGTTCGAATTTTTTTGTTTTTCGTATTTCTTATTTGCCGGGACTACTTATATAATACAATTGCTAACTAAATTAAACTGTATTTCTTACAAGTGTCCCGGTCATTTCAAATTTCAACATTCCGGAGAAAGAAGCTTATATTTAGTTTTGTAATATTTTAATCCCGATTATTTTAAATTCCTTCTCAAAAATCTATAAGGACGGGATTACACGAGTTTTTAAAGAATTTCATGCATTTATATCCTGAACGCATTTCAGAAAAAATTGGATTCGAGACGATCCGGGCTGCAACCATAGAGAAAGCACGATCGGTAATGGCGCAAGAACAGCTGTCGACAATGATGCCATTTTCGGATCGACAAGTCGTGGAACGGCGGCTGGCTCAGACCCGCGAAATGATGGGGCTTCTGCAGAATGACGCTGCTTTTCCGTTAAACGATCTCCATGATATTTTAGGATTTTTGAAGAAATCCAGAGCTGAGGATAGCATTCTTCCCCTACAGGCGTTTATGGAAATCTGGGATGTTAGTGCCACCGCCCGAAGGATTAAATCCTACCTGGAACAACGGGAAGAGCATTATCCTGAACTCAAAGAGATTTCTATCGGACTGATCCCTTTAGAAGAACTTGAAGAATTGTTTAAAGGCAAACTGACCGAAAATGGAGATCTGCGAAGTGATGCAAGCCGCGAGCTTCAATCTATCCGCAGGCGCCTGAACAATAAACGGAACGACTTACGCACTACTATTAACCGTGTGATGTCAAAGTTGTCGAAACAAGGTATGGCATCGGATGAAGGTGCTACCATTCGTAATGGGCGCATGGTTATACCGGTACAGGCAGAGTACAAACGAAAGGTACAGGGCTTTGTACATGATGTTTCCTCCACGGGACAGACGGTTTACCTGGAACCGGTAGAAGCGCTTAATATCAACAACGAAATTCGTCAATTAGAGTCAGAGGAACAACGTGAAATTGAGCGGATACTACGGGAACTTACGAAAACGGCGCGAAAAAACAGGGATGAGCTTCAACAAAATCTGGAGGTGTTGACAACCATTGATATTATTGCATCCAAAGCCCAGCTAAGCATCGATCTGAATGGATTTATACCGGTGATTTCGGAGACTGCTCATCTATATATAAAAGAAGCTTATAATCCGCTTTTGTTGCTAAAAAACATTGGGATCCCCAAAGAAAAACAGGAGCAAGTAGTACCATTGGACATGGAGCTCTTAGAAGATGAGCATTGCTTGGTGATTACCGGTCCCAATGCAGGTGGAAAATCGGTGGCCTTGAAAACCATAGGATTATGCAGCATGATGGTTCAATCGGGTTTTGCCATTCCCACGCGAGATGCTTCAGAGATCCCCATTTTTGACAGTATTTTTGTAGATATGGGAGACGATCAGTCCATCGAAAATGATCTGAGTACATTTTCTTCAAGGCTCGAATGGATGAAACATACCTTGAAAAATGCGGATGAACACAGCTTGATTCTTATCGACGAAGCAGCGGCCGGAACCGATCCTGAAGAAGGAGGAGCCTTATTTCAGTCACTGATTGAAATTTTAATGGAGCGAAAAGCTAAATCGTTGGTGACAACCCACCATGGATCGCTGAAGGTTTTTGCCCACGAGCACAAACATGCCGTCAACGGTTCAATGGAGTTCGATCAATCGACATTATCGCCGACATATAGATTCAAGAAAGGCGTCCCGGGCAGCAGTTATGCTTTTGAGATTGCTGAGCGCATGAAGCTACAGGAATATTTCCTGAAACGTGCCCGTTCACTGCTGGGCGACGCCAAAAGTGATATGGAAACTCTCATCTCGGAGTTAGAAACGAAGACACAGGAAGCTGAAGAACTGAAGAAAAAATACGATCAGCTAAAAACCAACACGGAAAAGGAACGGCATCGATACGAGGAAAAACGCTCGGCAATTGAAAAAGAAAAAGAGGAAATTCGTGAGAAAGCGTTGAAAGAGGCTAAATCAATCATAGACTCGGCTAATAAAAAGATTGAGGAAGCCGTCGAACGTATCGTCGAAAAAGGCCAAAAAGATGAACAAACAATTAAACAGGCGCGACAGGAAGTTGAACAGTTCCGCGAAAAGGTAGATACCCAACTGGAGGATCTGAAAGAAAAGAAGGAGCAGCGCTATCAGGATTCCAAGGAAAAACCAAAAGTTGGTGATTTGGTACGACTCGAAGATGCAAACACGACCGGAGAGCTTCAGGAAATAAGCGGGGCCCAAGCTATAGTTTTAGCGGGAGGACTGAGACTTAAAACAAAATATAAGAAACTGGTCAAAGTAACCGATGCCAGAGATCGCAAAAAGAACAAGCAGAAGATTCGCGTACATTTTGAGGATGGAAGTCGTCACAAGGTTGTCAAACCTCAATTAAGTATTCGCGGCATGCGCGGTCCTGAAGCGATGAAGGAAGTGCAAAGTTACCTGGATAATGCTATCGCTGCAGGACTCAATGAGGTACAGATTGTACACGGTAAAGGCGAAGGTATCCTCAAAAAATTGGTCCATGAATACCTTGACAATCGCAAAGAGGTAAAAGGCTACGAATTGGCCCCCATCGAACAAGGCGGTGCCGGTTGCACGGTAGTTACGTTTAAGTAGATATTCTTTGGGAACTGCAAATTTACAACATTCGGGTAACCTCGTCCACAATTGATTCCCAGCTGCCGTCTGCTTGAGCATCGACATTGATTCCTTCTTTCTCAAGCTTATCGGTAACAGCCTGGTCACCGGAAACAACTTTTGCAGTTTCGTAATTTAGATTCGGAAAGGCAGCCTGCGTGCGATTGGCGGATCGACGAGAATGGAAGATGATAATCTCAGGTTTATGAGCTGCAATATCCTTCTGGTACTTTCGGAGCTCATTTTCTTCCGGTCCCTCCAGCGTAAATAGTACCAACTCCTTCACCGGAATTTCCAGTTCCTGCAGGAGCCCCGGAAGATCCTCTTTGGTCTTATCTCCACAGGGATAAAGCGTCTCTCCTATTCGTCGCACCCGCAACATAAATTCCAAAAGATTGATTGCTTTTCCCTCGGCCTGAGGATGAATGGCCGGAATTCCTTTCTCCTCCAGATAATCAGCCGTGTGCTGGTTGAGTGCCAGGTTTAGCCGTTCCCGAACGACATGCTTTTTATCAAATTCATTAAGCTTTTCTACAAAAAACTTCGCATTCCGCTTGCTACCGTGAACAATATTTTCAAACTCCTTTAACTGTTCCAGGGTATCCGCCACCTCTTCATCCTCATCCAAAGCCCGGTAATGTTCCAGCGGATAGTGCAAAATAGAAACTGGATAATCTTCTAATTCCGATCGAAAGATCTCGGTATCTTCTTTTGCTGCTGTGAGTAATACGGATCGACTCATTAAAAAAAGGTTACTTAAATCTTATTTATTCCTATTTCGGGTACGTAGTTTTCCCGAGTTACGCTAAAATAAATAGCCAATTCCGATATATATACGAGCTACTTCATCCGAAAATCCAATTTCTCCACGCAGAATAAAATCGGGATTAAACATCGACATGGCACCACCGAAGCCGAATGTTTGTTTATAACCGTGAAATACATCATTAAAATTATCTTTTCCCGTAAACACCCGACCGGTATCGGTAAATAATTGACCTCCCAGTTTCAGATTATAAAACCGGGGAAATTTAAAAAACCATGCCCTGAGTTCAAGGGTATAAGCAATGGATGCATTCCCCATAAATCGGTTCAGCGGATAACCCCGAAGGTCATTTTCGCCGCCCAGTGTCGACATCTCCCAATAAGGAATATTACCCGTCACATATCGTGTTTCCAGCCGGTTGGCCACGGTTAACCAGTGCAGTAGATAAAAATATTGGCGGTACTCGAAACGAAAACTCGTCAAGCCATATTTACTGATTAATTCGGGTGAATAACGAAGATCGAATTCCGCCCTATTTCCATGGTGAGGATCAAATTCACTATCCCTGTTTTCCCAGACAAAGCCAGTCGTCAAATAATTGATCCAGCCCCCCTTATACCCGTAAGGCATCCGCTGAGCAAAGGAAGATTGATCTTTTTTTACATAGGGAACTTGGTACTCGGTTCCCAAGCCAAGCTGTAAATCAAAATGTCCATTATTCTTTTGACGCTGATATAAAGCTTTTCGCAACTTGTATTCTAATCCCAAACTTACCGATTGAAAATAGTAGTAATCGTTATCCCAGCGACTTTTTGAAAAAGGGACTTCGTTCCCAATCCCGAAAAAGATATCTGCGGTATATCTATGAAAATAGGCATCAACGGTCGTGCGTATTCGTTTGCCAAAACTCCGGGTCCTCTCATATTTACCTTCGATTTCAACAAAACCCTTGGTTGAAACAAGTCCCGAAGATTGCAGATAATTTTTAAATGGCTGAATATTTCCGCTAAAATCATACCGATTATATACGGCTCCGCCTACAAATCCTTCGGTAGAACTATAGCTTAACACAGGGAATACTGCATTTGAGACGGAATCAGCTCCAACGGAAGCCCCGGTAATTTGAGCTTTAACGGAACAAATTTCCAAAAATAGAAAACAAAAAAATAAGTATAGGTATCGAGCCAAAATTTATTCTTTTAAGTATCCAAAATGCCTTCTTCTTCCAGAATTTCAAGCGTCTTTACAGCATGACGCAAGTGAGGAATAACGATACTGCCGCCAACCACCAGGGCTACATTCAGTGCATCCACAATCTCTGCTTTGGAAGAGCCCTCTTTAGCACATTGTTCGAGGTGATAGTCTATACAGTCGTTACAACGCAATACTGTAGACGCTACCAAACCCAGCATTTCTTTGGTTTGAGACGGCAAAGCTCCATCACGATACGTATTATTATCAAGATTAAAAAACCGTTTGATTCCTAAATGATCAAGATCAAAAATTTTTTTGTTGGCTTCGGCCCGCTCTTCACGAAAATGCTGAAGCGGGTTATTTTCTATTTTGCTCATCGATTTACTACATTCTTATTGTGGATGCGCTCAAAGATACTATTTATTATCAGGAACTTTAACCAAAATACGCTATTCAGTCCAGCGTTTATTTAAATAGTGAAAAGAAATAAATCTACACCCAAACATAAACTGGTTGTTGTTGGAGACAGTATAAGCCAGGGATTTCAAAACGGCGGTATTTACCGAACAGATCTCAGTTTTCCAGCTTTCCTGAATCGTTGCTGGGAGCCCGAGCCCGACTTTGATCAACCGTTATTTACGGCGCAGGCCGGAATACCGCTAAACCTCGAAATGCTTACCCGGGGGCTCGCCGATGAATTCGGAGATACCATTGAATGGAATGACTATCTACCTGCTATTGCGCATTTATACTCGACACTGAAACGCGTTAAAAAGTATTGGGAAGGTCGCCTTAAATCGCTGGAAAGGGCTCGAAGTAAACCCTACCAGAATCTTTCGATCTGGGGCTTTGCTATGAACGATGCCTGGATGATTTCAGAGCAGAAGAGCCGCGAATTTATCGATACCCATCCTGAAACGTACTCAATTTTTGATATGCTTCCCGATCATGCCATGTACATTACAGCCTGCATGGTGTTGAATCCCAGCTTTGGAAATGGATTTAAAAATTTTACCCAAATCGACAATGCCCAGTATTTGCAGGATCACGGAGGTATTGAAAACCTTATCGTAACGATGGGACATAACAATGTGATCGGGGCAGTATCAGATTTGAAATTTATCTTATCAGAGGAAGAAGATCTGAACCGATTTCCCTCTGAACGGGAATACACCGTTTACAGGCCCGAACATTTTGAACGCGAATATCGCCGGCTTGCAGAAAAGGCCAGTCAAATCGGTGCCGAGCAAGTTATTACCCAGACGATCCCCTACGTCACCATCCCGCCGGTCTCCCGGGGCGTTAACGCCGACAAATCCCGTAAAGGACATACCGGCTATTTTGATTATTACACTCGTTTTTGGATTTGGGATGAAGACTTCGATCCGGATATCCACCCGCACCTGACCAAAGAAGAGGCTATTTTGCTCGATCAGCACGTGGATGAATACAACACAATTATTCGGAATGTCTCCGACGAATACGGCTGGATTACCGTACCCCTAAACCGATACGTGAGTGGCATTGCTGCACGTCGGTTGGGTGGCCAAATTCGAGTCCCTATCCCGAACCGTTCTGTGAGGCAATGGAGCGGAACCCTATGACATCCCATCTGGTTGACAACCGCAAGAGCCCGAAATTGAGTACGGATTATCTTCGAATCGATGAAGAAAACGGCAAAGTTTACAAGGGGGGCGTTTTTAGTCTTGATGGCATCCATCCCACAACAATCGGCTACGGTCTAATTGCCCACATCTATAAACAGACAATGGAAGAGGCTGGCATACACTTTGATAAGCCTTTGGATTGGGATCATATTATTTCTAGTGATACGCTGATTACAGACCCGCCTTACTTACTGGTCGAGCTAAAAAATTTCCTGCGATTTCTCTCGCTCGGACGTCAGGAAAAACTTTCAGTAGTAGGAAACGGCCTGCTAAACCAAATGATGAGACTTTTTTCACAACGAGACGGCACACCAAAAGAAGGATAAGATTCTTCATTTGTCATTTATATATTTTGCCTAAGGTTGAGCAATATTTAACTCAGCATATATTTTAAGATCAAACCAAAAAAAGATATGTCCGAGAGCGTATCTGTTGGAATTTTAGGAGCGGGAATTTCGGGGTTGAGTATAGCCTATGCCCTGGAAAAAGCCGGTATCCCGATAACGGTATACGAAAGATCTGCAGAAGTTGGAGGAGCCATTCATTCTGTAGAAAAGAATGGCTGGCTCATTGAAGAAGGTCCCAATACGCTGATGATAAAATCCCGGGAAGTATGGGATCTGTTGGATGACTTGGGATTAGAAAGGGAAATAGTTGAAGCCAATAAAGTGGCGAAAAAACGGTTTGTCGTGAAGGATAAAAACCCTGTTGCCATTCCAATGTCGGCAGGAAATTTTTTAACAACGCCATTAATTTCTGCAGGGGCTAAACTCCGCTTATTTAAAGAACCTTTTGTTAAAGCTTCTGATCAAGAAGATGAATCGGTTGCTGAATTCATCAAACGACGAATCGGTCGTCAGCCCCTGGACTACGGGGTTAATCCTTTCGTATCGGGTATATATGCCGGAGATCCTAAAAAACTATCCATCAAACACACTTTTTCGGCGCTGTGGGATTTGGAACAACAATATGGTTCTATTATGAAAGGAATGTTGAAACGAGGGCGTACTGAGTCTCGCCCCAAGCGGGCCATGATTTCCTTTCAAAAAGGCAACCAAGTGCTTCCAAAAGCTATGGCCAAGGCACTGAAACATCCGGTAAAAACCTCCTACACGATTTCATCAATAAAGAAATCGAAGGATGCTGACTGGGTTATTACCGGGACCTCTCCTGACAAAGCGTTTGAAGCCAGACACCAATGTCTGGTCTCGACGCTGCCGACTTATGTTTTTGGTGAATTATTTGAACCGGAATTCGTTGGTGAACTGGCCCATCTTCCCTATGCTCCTGTAAGCGTACTGGGACTGGGTTTCAATGCAGATCATATCGATCACCCGCTGGACGGTTTCGGAGTACTGATTCCCGAAGTGGAAAATTTTAACACTTTGGGAGCCCTATTTTCTTCGACTTTATTTCCAAATCGCGCACCGAAAGAACATGAGCTGCTAACCTGTTTTATTGGCGGAGCACGAAATCCGGAACTGGCCCGGAAATCCACAAAAAAACTGAGCGAGATTGTGTTAGATGAGCTCAGCCGATTAATTGGAATTCGTGGAGAACCGGTATTTCAACACCAAAAATATTGGCAAAAAGCAATACCTCAATACACGGTTGGATACGATCGATATCTGGCCGCAATGAACAAGATTGAAGGGCAAAACCCGGGATTGTATCTGCAAGGAAATTTTCGAAAGGGAGTTTCAGTCCCTGATTGTATCAGCTCGGGTTTCGAAACGGCTCAAGACGTACTTTCGTTTTTAAAAAGTCAGTGATCACCTTGCCGGGCAGCTTCAAATACCTGAAAAATTTAGTACCTTCTTGCCCGAGCATAAAAAATTTTTAGCAACAAAATCGAAAAATAAACTAACATTATTATGGCGAATGCATATTTCGAAATTCGGGAACCCGACAATGAGCCTGTCAATTCGTATGCACCGGGCACTCCCGAACGGGAAAAATTAAAAAAGGAACTCGAACGACTAAAATCGCAGGAAATTGAAATTCCGGCCATCGTTGGTGGGAAAGAGGTAAAAACCGATCGGACGGCCGATGTAACCATTCCGCATAATCACGGGCATAAGCTGGGCACGGTTCATCTTTGCGGCGAGGATGAAGTAGAGATGGCTATAGAGTCAGCACTGGAAGCGCATAAAGAATGGACTCAGATGCCCTGGCAAGACCGGGTAGCCATCTTTAAAAAAGCTGCGGATCTGCTGTCAGGCTCTTGGCGATATACCCTGAACGCTGCTACAATGCTTGGTCAGTCAAAAACGGCTTACCAATCTGAGATTGATGCTATTGCAGAACTTGCCGATTTCTTCCGATTTAATTCTTACTATCTGACTGAAATCTATAAAGATCAGCCGAATTCTCCGCACGGCATGTGGAATCGCATGGAATACCGGCCCCTGGAAGGATTTGTTTTTGCAGTGACCCCTTTCAACTTTACCTCGATCGCCGGTAACCTACCAACGGCTCCGGCAATCTGCGGTAATGTTTCGCTCTGGAAACCGGCTCTTTCATCGGTCTACTCGAGTTATTTTTTGATGAAGCTTTTGCAGGAAGCCGGTTTGCCGGACGGTGTTATAAATTTCTTGCCCGGTAACGGACCGGATGTCGGCGACCCGGTTCTGAAAAGTAAACATCTCTCCGGACTTCATTTTACCGGATCGACTGCCACTTTCCAGCATTTATGGAAAGGCATTGCCGAGAATATCGAGAAATATAATACTTACCCACGTATAGTCGGTGAAACGGGCGGAAAGGATTTCATCTTTGCCCATGAAGACGCTGATGTGGATGCCCTGGTCATTGCTGCATTGCGCGCTGCCTATGAGTACCAGGGACAAAAATGCTCGGCCGCTTCACGAATGTATATTCCCAAATCAATTTGGAATGAATTTGAGAAAAAATTCACGACCGAAGTGCAAAAGATCAAGATGGGTGAAGCGGAAGATTTCAGTAATTTTATGACGGCTGTGATCGATCAGAAAGCTTTCGACAAGATTACGGATTATATCGATTTTGTTAAGGATTCAGATGAGGGAGAAATCCTGATTGGAGGCGATTATGACGACTCAGAAGGTTATTTTATAGAGCCGACACTGGTCCGGGCACATGACCCGAAGTTCAAAACAATGAAAGAAGAGATCTTCGGCCCTGTGTTGACTGTTTATGTATATGATAATGACAAGTTTGAGGAGACACTCGAGCTTTGCGATAACACCTCGCCATATGCTCTGACCGGAGCTATTTTCTCACAAGATCGATATGCCCTTGAGAAGATGGACAATTACTTACGCCAGGCTGCCGGCAACTTCTACATTAACGACAAGCCTACTGCTGCGGTTGTAAACCAGCAACCTTTTGGCGGGGCCCGCAAATCCGGGACTAATGATAAGGCCGGCAGTGCTGCTAACCTGATGCGCTGGATTTCGATCCGGGCCATCAAGGAAACCCAGGAGCCGCCAAAGGACTGGTCATATCCGTTTATGGAAGAAGAATAGCTGACCTCTCTGTTCATAAAATTAGAACAAATCAGCTGTAAATCTATTTAAATAAAAAAAGGCATGACTTAAGCAGTCATGCCTTTTTTAAAATGATTTCTCCTACCTTTAAAGGGTTTAATCCATACCCAACTTGTTTTTCAGACTATTAAAAGAATCTTTCACGCTGCCAAGCTGATCATCGATATTCTCTTTGATATCCTGCCAGTTGTCTGCAGAACGGGATTTAAGTTCATCCAGGTTATTGCCAAGGCTTTGTTTCTTTTCCTTAAGGCTTTCCCATTGTTTTTGAAGTTCGGTCTTGGCCTCTCCCGATTGTTGATTAATTTTCTCTTTAAGCTTATCCATCTGTTTATCGATAGAATCCAGCTGGTTTTGCACTTTGTTAATAAATTCATTTTTGCTCGTCTGAGCACTTTTCTTGGCCGATTCATAAGTCTCTTGAGCCTTCTGCTTGGTCCGATCCATCTGATTTTTGGATTTCTCGGAGCAGGAGCCAAACATAAAAGCAACTGATGCCAATAAGATTAAAAACAAACTTCCTTTCATAGTTGATGTCGTTGTGTTAGAATGAATGATTCATAACTCCATAACTACTGCTGAAGTGGATTTTTGTTCCTTAAGATGATATTTGGACCGAACTTTTCGATATTTAACCGCATTCTTTTCAAGTGATTAGCAACAATATGACGATTAGTATTTTGGGTTGCGGCTGGCTTGGCCTTCCTTTGGCAGAGCAATTGCAATATAACAGCCACTCTGTTAAAGGATCTACTACCAGAGTTAAAAAAATGAAAACACTCGCGAAAGCAGGGATTTCACCCTTCTTGCTTAAGCTTGATCCTAAACTTCAGTGTGAAAATTGTGATGAGTTCTGGCAATCGGATGTATTGGTTCTCAACATCCCGCCTACCCGCGGTCGCGATGATATCGAACAATTTTATCCCCAACAAATTGCCACCGTTATCGAAGAAGTAAGGCAATCTGCTATTTCTTTTATAATATTTGTCAGTTCGACATCGGTATATCCCGAGAGACCGGGTATTGTGAATGAAGACGATGCGATCCCCGGACAAGCAGTCCGCAAGTCGGGCAACGCTCTTCTAAAAGCCGAGAAATTGCTGCAATCCCAATTGGAATTCGATACTACCATTGTACGATTCGGCGGACTTTACGGATACGACCGTCATCCTGCAAAATATATGTCCGGCCGCAAGAATCTCCGGCAAGGTAATGCCCCGGTCAATCTTATTCATCGCGATGACTGTATTGCTATCATTAAAAAAATGATCGATAATAATGTTCGGGGGCAAATATTCAATGCCGTTTCGGACGGACATCCCCCGAAAAACATGTACTACCCGGCAGCTGCCAAAGCTCTGGGTCTGGAACCGCCTACTTTTAAAGAAGATGAGGGAAAGAACTATAAAATAGTCTCAAATGAAAAACTTCGGCTCATTTTGAAATACAATTTCAAATATCCTAATCCAATGGATCAATTTGCTTAGGTGACTAACTAAATTTTTCGCCGACTATAGGTTATAAATCGGGGAAAATGTATATTTCGCCATACAACTGTCATTTTGATGCTACGCTGATGTCTCTCTCCCCGAAACTCTATGGCACAAGTTGGTGCTGGCTGACAAATGGATTTGATAATTACCTGCAAACCATCGGGGTTAAATTTGAACGCCTCGATGTTGAACAGGATCCGGATGCGGAAGCAATTATACGCAACTTATTCAATGGCGATCTCAAATTTCCTGTGCTAATCATTTACGACACGGTACTCAAAAATCCTACATTACAAGAACTTAATCGGGCACTTAATGATGCTGAACTCTTGTAAGCTATTTTCAATTGTCGATGCACTAGAAGGAATAAATTGAAATATCAAGGCAAATATTGTGCATAAGATCGTTGCCAAAAAGATGCATGTTAAACCCGGCATGACTGTTGGCTTTTTTAATGCTCCTGAAAAACCGGACCACTTGCTTGGAGGAGTTTCCGGTAATGTTAAAATTAAGAAACCTTCTGAAAATCAGGAACTTGATTGGATACTCGGATTTATTAAGAACCGAACGATGTTACAAAGCAAACTGGAATTGCTAAAACGCTCTATCACTCCTGACGGTGTTTTATGGATTGTTTATCATAAAGCCAGCTCATTGGTAGATAACTGATATCAATCGCGACGATATTCATAAGTAGGCAGCTACTCTCAGTCATAAAGGGAGCTATGGTTTCAATTAATGAAGATTGGTCAGGATTTCGATTAAAAAAGTATGATTATGCAAAAATTATTTTTGACAATTGGCAGCATTGCAATGGCATTGGCCGTTTCGTTAGGTGCTTTCGGTGCTCATGGGCTTAAGGGGCGATTATCTGCCGAAATGCTCGACATTTTTCAAACAGGGGTAACTTATAACTTTTATCATGCCATTGGATTACTCATTATCGGTGTGGTTGCCTACCACTTGCCCGAATCCGGATTGCTAAAATGGTCCGGTTGGCTAATGATTGCCGGAATTATCATTTTTTCGGGTAGTCTTTATATACTCTCATTAAGTGGGATTCGCTGGTTAGGTGCCATTACTCCTATCGGCGGCCTTTGCTTTATCATTTCCTGGCTTCTGTTGGCGCTTGCCGTCTGGAAAGGCGTGTGAGACAGCAGATAATATTCCAGATCAGCAAATTATACTTGCAGTTCCGCTCCATTATTATATCTTATCATTAATTATAAAGAGTCGTCTAAATGCCCCTAAGACTATTTCAAAGACTCTAATTAGCACAAGATTTCCGTTTAGGCTTCGTTAAACAACGACAAGATCAATTTAATCTTCAAAGCCATGGCAAATGCTGCTAACAAATATCGGAAATATGTACTGGTGGCAATCTTCTGTTTATACGGATCTTTAGCATGGGCGCAAAATGAGGTTGCCCGGGAACGAAGCTCCCTGAGAGGGGTCGATGCTATCGGCTTTACGGTAACTGTAGAAAAAAATGCTCCGCTGGAAAATAATGTTAAACTAGATGTACCCTCACTGCAAAAAATGGGGGAATCGACCTTGAAAGAGGGAGGAATCACCCTAATCCCTGACAATGAGGTAAAACATTCCGATGAAATTCCTTTTTTACTTATGCATATAAATACCATGGATGCCGGACGGGGGCTTATCCCTTTTAACATCTCACTCTACCTTTACCAGCCGGTAAAATTGACACTGAATAGAGATATACAAACAACAGCCAATACCTGGGAATCAGCGACGCTTGGGCTGGTTTCTTACGATCGATTGGATCTCATCAATAAGGCAGCAGGAGATTTACTTAAAGAATTTATTGACGACTACAATAAAATCAACGGTTCCAACTAGCAGCAAATCGAATTTGAAATAGCCCATTAGCCAAGCGAAAATCATAGCTAATAAACCATTATAAATTCAAAGATTTCAATGAATATAGAAGACTATAGAGAATTTTGCCTATCCTTTAAAGGCGTTTCTGAAGACTTTCCTTTTGATGATAATACCCTGGCTTTTAAAGTCATGGATAAAATATTTGCTCTTACGGATGTGGAAAAATTTGATGGGATCAATTTGAAATGCGATCCTGTGAAAGCCGCAATGCTGCGTGATCTTTACGAAGATGTACAGCCCGGCCGACACATGAATAAACGACATTGGAATACCGTTGATCCACAAGGAAAACTGGATGACGAGCTTATTAAAGAATGGATCAAGGACTCTTACAATCTCGTAGTCGAAGGACTTTCCCGCAAAAAACAAAAGAAACTCGAAAAGCTTAAAGACTAAACTGGGATCATTTCGAAATGAGAATAATGGCTTAGCTTCCTAAAAATACTATTCCGTAAGGAAGCCGAATTTACTGTCCCGCGGATATTGAAAAAACCGCATACCCATCAAACTGAGTAAGCAGAGGAAATTCCGTTTTGCACTCAAAACCAGACCGATTAAGAAGATTCAGCGACGGGTTCCGGTTCTTCGACTTCTTGCGTTCCTAAAGCGTGATGTAGTTTTATTCCAATGTAAACCGCACCAAAAATAATGATTGCCGTTGTATAAAAGGGCAGCCCGATTGAAAACCCAAAAAGGAGTCCACCCCACGTCGGGCCCAGCATACGGCCAAGACCTGAAATACCTTGCGAGGTTCCCATTACGGCTCCTATATTCTCTTCTTCGGCCTCTTTGGAAAGTAAACTCATAATTGTAGGGGTATTCAAACTGAACCCAATAGCCATAATTCCCAAATATATACTTAAGGTAAGTGTATTATAAGCAA